>JGI24022J15233_10004365_pt1 | contig 14579 bp, 8 predicted proteins | sample Ectturendosymbi2_FD_15233 | JGI IMG/M metagenome (IMG submission 15233) | reverse complement strand
TGTCAAAGCCGTCAAGCCTGGAGGAGAGGGTTCCAGTGAGCGGCCAGGTCTCCGCGCCGTACAGCAGCACAGACAGGACTGCAGCATTGTATAAAATTAGGAAAATGTTACGTTTTTGCTGCCTTTTGCTAAATTTTAAACGACGTTAGCTTTCCCGGCCATAACGCATATTTACAGAGTCTCTGTAAGACATTTTGTAAATTACTGCGATCAGTCGTTGATGAATAACTTGCATTTTACACATTGTTACATTGCTTCCTTTTTCATGAAGTATTGCAAGCGTGCAACTATAAAGAAAGACATTTTTATTGTCTGCGTTTAAAAAATGAGTGGTGCACTGCACCTAGTTTGATTTTTGTGTCACACAAACAACACAAACCTATAGCCACAACGGTTAAAGAAAATTATACATCCTTTTCAAACGATCCGTAAATTATAATTTCAAACATAATATTCTTCAAAGAAATCTTTTGTGAATTAAAAAATCAACAGTCGATCGAATTCATGGTGAATGCTTTACTTTTCGTGTTGCTTTTATTTTTTTTTGTATTTTGTTTTGACCTGTTAGCTTTTTTAATTTGTGCATAGATGCATGAATAGGTGAATATTTACTTTTCCACACGGCTCTGTTTTTACTATTACAATAATCACTCAGTGGCAAATAAAACCTTTTTGCTTGAATTTGACCAATAACGTTATAGAAATACTTGCAATGGGTCCAGGTTTGTATTACGTTGAGAAACAACCCTAGACGATTTTGCGACAACCCTGAAAAAAGCATTTCGATCAATTGGTACCTTAAATTAAAGCGAGTGTTTCTTCAATGGGCTGCTTTCGTCAAATTCCTGCTTGTCGCAAAGATTCAATCCGCTTAGGTAAGCTCTGAAAAGGCTTTTTACTCACCAGATAATCTAACAGCGGTTTTGGCTGCGAGTAGAACAGCTACCTAAAGCTCAATCCCATTAGCGAAGTTGTTAATCAACAAACCAGTTGTCGCGAGTTTATAAACATAGGCGTACAGGACAGGGTCTGAGATGCACCCTGTCTTAACAGTCCAAAGTGTGTGACAATCAGGCGAATCAGTGAATCGAGGAAAAACTTATGGCAGACGGTTTTGATTGAGAAAGATTTGGAATTGAATGTGGGTATTTTCGACATAATGGAGAAAAACTTTGAAAATTTGCGGGGAGTCTTGTTTTTGACATTTTGACTGAGAAAGGTAATGACCTCGAACTGTTTTTGTTCTTCACTTGATTTTCAGAGAGAAATATGTAAAATTTGTCCAATTTCATTTACTTTTAATTCAACAGCATGACCACAGTCGACATTGGAATTCAGCGCCTTTACAGGCTTTTCAAGGAAAATGACTCCCGTACTTTAATTGAAAAAACGTTTCAGCGCGCCTATGGCTTTAAACATCATTTATGTCACCAAATGCACGCGTGCAGGTATATCCCAGAACAAGGTTCCGACGTAAGCAGATTGCCGCCCATTGTAGCATGTTCAGTTCGTTCATCAACCATCTTTCTGCGATGTTGACATGTCGGACTACTGGCTGTCAACCAGTGTCCCAATGCATAGCCGGTGGGTACTCCTTCAGTTTGCTCGATGAACGCTAACGCGAGTTTAAATGGTTAATAGAATACCGGAGAGCCTGATAGCTGATTTAGAGTTGATTGGATGGCGTCAGATCTGGAACCGCCGCGTACGGACAAACTGCCTTTCGACGTCTCGTACGTTCAGAGGCTCTTGTGACAGGGCAACAGAAACGTCATGGCTAGGAAGCAAAGCACAAGCGCAAAAATAAGAAGAGTCGACGTGAAACCAAAGTCTAGAATGTTGTTTGATAAGTGGAAGAACTGCCGATATCAAGATTTTCAATGTCACAATGCTTGTACAAACAATATTATAAGTCGATGTGCAGTGTTAATGGAAAATTGTATCCCTGCTTTTCGAAAACAGATCGCCAGGTTCGCTGCCGAGGACAAAATTTAAGGGGAAAAGCAGTTGAAGGGACCAAGCTTAGGCGGATATAGTTGATTACGAATCTTGTGACTGTCTTAGACATGGTTTCACCAACGGACGCAGAAAAAATCTGCCCAAGCAAGATTGCGTAGCCAATGTGCAAGCTTTTTCACAGTAGGAGTAACAATGCCACGCTAAACATCGTAATCTGTTATTTTACATTGATGCGTGCTTCTCAGAAACAGTAGCTTTAGCCATTGCTAGAGACGTTAACCACTGGCAAACTTTCTGGCTAATTGCTTTGACAATGGAATCTACGAACGAATGGAAACAAATAGTTCCGATCGGAAATTGTCAACCGGAGGATGTTATTGTTAAAACAGTCAACAAGGTCGTGGAAGTCCGGGCGGAAAAGCTGATCTACGGCGGACGATGGGGAACTGCGTTCGAACGCAAGTAACAACGTGATTTTTAGTTGCGTTTTACTGTAATTTCTTTTTCTTTTACGAAAACCAGATTGTTGTTCCAAGGGGGCATTCGTCTCTTAGATTTACAGGTGTTGCATTCTGGATAGTTTAAAGTTCTCAATTTCGAGTCTGACTTCCCCTCATGCTTGACGCACCCGCCTAGACTAACTCCCCGCCTCAAACATTTTTTTGGAATAATCCGCGCCCGGTTTCATGAATTTCAACAGCCTGTTGAAGGAAAGACTTCGAACTGGGTGCAACTCTCTGACAAAAGATAAAGTAATATATTGTTCTCAGCTAAAGAGGCCAAGCCATATAACCAAATAAACACCCACGCCAAAACTATTTTAACCTACTTTAATTCTCTGAAGCCACAATTATTTTTCGAAAGAAATTTTGAGGATTTTGTGTAAAGTGCAGTACTTCAAGCGCAATGTATCTGATCTACGATTAACCCTGCATTCTCAAAAAATGAAACAATGTTTGTTTGTTTCAAAATAAAATCCGGGCAGTAAACATCAAAATCCGCATGGACATCTTACTGATTCACCCGTACTTGTATATGTGGATGCATTGGAGGCTCCAATGCTTGGAGCCTATAGCTCAACCATCTTCGATTAAAAAGCAATAACGTCCTCTTTAAACGTTATATGACAAACCCTTTCTAAGCCGAACGTGGAAATGTTTCTACAGGCAAGCCTAAAAGAAGTCCAAGAATGTTTACACCGTTCTAGATAGGCTATCGTTGCGACACAATACTGTAAGTTTGAAAGAAATTTTACTTCAATACCAAAGTGAACAGGGCTTCTTGTCGTTAAATGGAGTACCTTGTTCTTGTCGTTTTCACTTGCAATGTGAGTCATTATGGAGATTCAGGATTTGGATTGCTCTTAAAGTTAAACAATAACAAAACCAGGAATTTAAAAATTTTCATAAAACAAGCTTTTGATTTCTTCAAACTTTACAAATGGCTTCTATTTAAGAAACAAAAAAAAGAAACAAAACAAAACATAGTTGCAAGTATGACACACACTCTACAGCATATTATGCAGTCTATGAGTTTTCCCTGTCGCTACTGCATTTCGGTTACTGTGATTGGACTATTTGAACAATCCCACGCCCTCGTAACGGTTGAAAACGCCAATAGACCATTTTTCTTGTTGTAGCGTTCATACTGTAAAAACAATTGCGTTATTCACCAGGACACTTTGGGCGTCTTGCCTTTCAGATATCAATTGCCAGAGAACGTTGACCCAACGACCGTGACGTCACAACTAAATCCGGACGGAACGCTCGTCCTTCGCGCCGATTGGGCGAAAGCTTCCGCGTGACGACGCAACCCGGGTTCACGCAGATTGGAATGATAAATGAATTGCCTGCAGTGATGAAAGACAGGCACGCCAAAGGACAGTGCTCGGGCTCAACAATACCAAGGGAATTGATCCAGCCTCGCGCATTAAACACGCTTGCTGGCGGTTGTCGCATTGCTGGAAACTCTGTGTGGCGCGGCTGCAGGACCTGGCTTTGCAAATCATTATGCCCTTTTCCTTCAACCGCGTGGTTTGTGCACACCGTCCTTGTAACCTTGTGCCTATGTTCTTATGCGTTGCAGTTTGAATCATGAGAGAATCCAAGGTTTGTTTGTTGTTGATTGTTTGTTATTGTGACGATGATTTTTCAACAAAACTGTGTCTTGCGCTCCATCAAAAACACTTTTGAGAAAATACAACCTAAACGAAGCTAGCTTCACTGCTTTTTAACAAACGATTGTGGCTATTGATTTAGAAAAAAATATCTCCGAAAAGTTGCAAAGCAAACTGGTCAACAAAAATTATCAACACCAAGCTGTGTATTTTAGCAAATAACAACAGAGTCACCAGCAGCTACAGCAGAGGTCGGGCATGATATCCAATTTCCTCAAAATTACTCTTCACCAGATGAAGGTATATCGTCACTTACTTCCGGAATCTCATCGGACAGTAGTTCCTGTTCACCGGAGCAACAGGGTACCAATCCATCTGTTGAGGTCGTACGGATTTGGAAACCCATCGGAGCAGAAAACCGCAGCTAAATTAAAGCTTAGAGTGCTTAACGGTCTTCCTGTATTTTTTCGGTTTCTTCTAGGTTGACAAAAAAACGCGTCAAGTTCATTCCTGCTCCTAACGCAGTAGCTTAAATAACTGCCCCTATATACTTACAGGGTGCAATAGGCAAAACCAGATCAGCGCATTAGGGAAAAATAGCAAAACAGTCACTTAAAATTACAAGGGCATTTATTTGCTTTTGACTAATATCAGCCAAACCACCGATGTCGGTCAGACATATGACATACGATTGCCTGAAATGATATCACAGTTGTTTGGCTAGAGATAGATCAATAAGGAAAAATGTTGAAAAATTTGACAGGTAGCAACTTGAGTTTTCCAATTCTGTGTATCGTATCAGCATCATATGCAATTTTTCTGTCCGATTAATCCAAACGTTCTTGCCGAAAAGGAACCAAAAGCTAGACATGTGTAGTTTTTCTGAACTATACAGATTTCAGCTCAATGCGGATGGTGGGACTCTTTCCTGTTAATGCGTTTTAAGGATGTTGCGATTAGTAAGGCAATATGTCACTACTTATTCAGTTTTATTAACTTGTGAAAACATGTCGGTTTACCCACCGATCATTTTAAAAGACTGTTGGATCGAGATTTTTAAGTTGTTGTCATTTAAGTGGCATAAGATTTGTCACCCGAAGAAATCAAACATACTAAGTGCTGCTGTATCGGAAGCAACTTTCTAAACCTGCCGTTTGCTTAAAATTAAAACACTAAAAAACTTTTCAAGAGCTAAAAAAAAATTTGCGACATGTTTAAAGTTTAGTGAATGAAATCGCATACAGTGAGATGCGACTGGATTTAAACAAAATTGACGTAAATACAGGCCCGTAACCAGCTTGGGTCACCAAGAGGGGCAAAGAGTTTTCTGAGAGGGGCCCAAATTTTTTGAACTATGTCCAATAATTTTAATCGATGTCCAATGCATTTTTCCAGGGGGGTTGAAAAATTTTCTGTGGGGGGCGAAGCCCCCATGCGCCCCCTGGTTACGGGCCTGCGTAAATAGGATCAGAAAACTGTTGGATAAAGTAAGCGGTTTCCGGGATACAATTCTAGAATTATAAAAAATAACGTAAAATATCTGCTTCAGAGGCATCATTTGCAACTTTTTCCAGTCAATCGGGCAACGCGCAACATCTAGTCCAGGAGGTAGAAGCGCAATGTTTGGCACTCAGTCACTATGGCGACGGCAGCGAAAGAATTTTATTAGTGGGAGGATCCGGGTTCCACTATGTGCGTACTACCTGCGTCATGGCTGATCGATGATGTGACGTCATTGGTGATCATCCAACCTCAGAATGCCCTTTTTACACAATTTATGAAAAGATTGAAATGAGAAGACGCACCCCCCACTCGCTGCGATTTTATCACAGATATTTTGGTATCCGTCAGTACCGCCAGTTCCAAAGCTAAATGTTTTTTTATGACGCAAACCTGCCGTGGTAAATCATCTCAATTCGCGTAAACAAGATTGATTCCAATTTTCAAATAATGCTGATAACTGACAAACCAAAAAAACGTTCTCAGGTAAAAATCAGGCAAAATTCGGAAAAAATCAGGCAAAAGGTTTTGAAGAATTTTGGAAGTTCTTTTATAAATCTGATGGATTAACACACCACATTTTGAAAAAATGCAAAAACTAGAAATTACGATAATTGCTCACTGTTAAAAAGTGCATGCAGCAGTAATTCCCAACTTGTATTGACCAGTTTGAAAAACATTGGCCTGAGATACCTGATTTAATTTTTGCTTTGGGCTAAATATCGGGAAAAACTAAAAATGCAGTAAAACAATGGGGATTCCTTGTATCTCGATGCCCCGACCTCCTTGTTCTGCAGCCCTTTATGGCGACATTTAATTTACCTCCGGGGTTTTCTTGCCAGACTTTCAAGTTTTCTGCCCTGCTTACTTTACGAATGTTACAAATGCCAGAAAATACTGGTTGCAGCATTTTGAAAAATCAAACTATTAATATTTTGCCGTTACGAGAAAATGGAATGAATTATGAAATGTCTCTTTCCACATACACGGTAGTTTCAATTGTAATACAACAGTTTTCGTCGTATGTATCTGAAAACTGAAAGATATCAGTAACAGCAAAGTCCGGAAAGTTGATTGTTTTGCTGAAGATATAGGAATGATGGTGCATAGGCATAGCCAGGGGGGGCCTAGGGGGCCATGTTTGAGAGGCGGTATCCCAAACGAACACTTACCATTCGCCTAAAATCAAACATTTCCCCCCTCAGTTTTTGGGCTGTCTATCTTACTGCAGTGGTGGTGAAAGGTTAACTAAGGGTCAAGATGCAGCATTGCTCAACGAGAAAAACGATATGGGAACTTTTTATTTTTGGTGTATATACAAACAAGTGTTATCGGATAAAGATCGCTACGTTAGTAGCATAGAACCACTTGAGTTTGTTCATTGACTACCTTTGTTTTTTTTTCCAACTTTAAGTCATAAGCAGCGATAAGTTTTATCTAAATTTCTGAACTTGATTGAAAAAATTAAACATGCTTTCAGCACGCAATTTTTGCTATTAGACCAGGGGTTCCCAACCTGGGGTACATGTACCCCCAAGGGTACATTTGCCTATCCGAATGGGTACATTTAAGGTTAGCAATAGATGAGAAAAATATATTACATATTATTTATTTTCAAATATTTATACACATATTAGTGAGTGTTGTTTTCAAAAATCATTATACAGTATATTTATTGTTATATATATCTATGAATGATCATGACAAAATATTTTGTCTTAAGAAATTGTAGGGGTACATGTTCATCTGTCAAAATGCTGAACGGGTACATGCTTATCTGTTGAAATACTGAAGGGGTGCATTCTCATCTGTCGGAATGCTCAAGTGGAATATGGTAAGAGAAAGGTTGGGAACCCCTGTATTAGACGATTCCTAATAATCCAAAGACCTGGGGCCAACTGTGCAACTTGCTCTTGGCAGGATTAACAGCATCCAACTGAATATTCATGGTTTTGCAATTGGTAGTACTAGTACTGTTTTTTACAATTTATGGTGATACCAGAACGCTTTTTGCCTATGCGAGAATGGAGAGCTTACAATAGTTGCTTTCTCATTAGCTTTGGCAAAAGCCGGAGTTAAACAAAACTCTTTACGATTCACTTACAATCTGCAATTTTGCTTTGACAAGGATTGATGCAATGTTAAGTACCTTCTTTGTCACATCAAAATTTGTTTAGGGTATTGCTAAAATAGACAATTAAACGTTTTTGGTTGGTTGCAAGCTTTTGAGGAATCAGCTGATTGGGCCTGCTTTCGTGACTTAGCGATGACTTGCGCATATCTGCGTTCAAGTAACTAGTTTCCACAAAGGCGACGAAGTTGAATCTATCAGCAAATATTTTAATAGGAACGCAAATTCACGTGACTCTACGCATCCTCAGTCCTGAGATAGAAAAGATATTGTTATAGTTCCAAAACTACAGTTCTACGCTGTTCAAGGATCTAACCTAGCAGCTGTAGCACAAATTACATCCAATCTAATAAAGTGATTTGTTTCAATTTTGGCACCAGCATAGTTTACGCAGGTTAGTAATTTGTCAATCAAACTGAAGTTTGTACTTTCAAGACGCGCAGCTATTTGATGAACCGAGTTGACATGAAATGAACCAACCGTATAGCGGTACAACACGTTGTGTTCAACCTGTGTCGTCGAATTTAAACTTGTCCTTTTTCCAGGATCGAAAGGTTACGCTACATTTAGTGCAGTCTTGAGTTGAATCATAATTGCATTTGAAATAAATGTGAGTTTTAAAGCGTTGCCATTCCAGGTTCGAGGATTCGTTACTCCCTTGGGTTCATTTGCAGGGTTTCGCGATGTGATGACTCCACTTGTTTTTCCGTTTCTGTTCGTGCAAAACGCACTATAAATTTGTCGCTCTTTCTATTCTCCCTTAGTGATGTTTTCGGCTTTCCAGTGTACAGTCCAAATCAGACCCACAACCAGGGCGCGGGGAATCCGGGTAATTGCTCCCAAAAAAATTTTCAACAACATGTTTATTTGTTAGGTACAAGAAAAGTTGCAATCAATTCACCCCCCTCGTCCCGACAATAGCACAAAAACAAATTACAATAATCCCCCCGAAAATATCAGCTGATTGCGGCCCTGGCACAGTTGACTCATCTGAGAAAAAGACTTTGGCCAGGTTGCAAGTGCATCTTATTTGCGTGTTTAGTTTGCTGTAAACAATTGCAATTGTGTGCTTCTCTAATTGTCAGTTATTTGTCGCACACTCGGCTAATTGATTCTGAGGTCTGTTCGCTCAGTTTAAACTGCGCTGGTAGAACGCTTAGTTATGTTTCTGCTGTATTTCAGAAACCGTATTGGACGATCAATGGCCGTTGAAATTGGCTTAATTTGTGACAACAAGGGTTTGCACTGGCCATTTTCCGTTTCTGTATAGAACGTCTGTAGGGAATACGAGGGTGCAGAACTGTTGATGCGCGGAATTTCTGAGGTCAGAATAGGCCAGGGGTTCCCAACCTGATGTTTACATATACCCCCGGCCCCAGGAATACATTTAAAGGTTAGCAATAGAAAGGAAAAATATACTGTATATATATACATTAGTTATTTCCAAATATTTATACATATATCAGTCAATATTATTTTCAAAAATCATTATATGTTTATCGTCAAATATATGTATGATTATAGTTATGATAACATATTTGGGAAAAAGTCGATCAAACGAGTATCAAACATGTTCCAGTTTTGGTACAGAAATTTTAGGGTTACATTCTCATCAGTCGAAATGCTGATGGTGTGCAGTGCACACAGCCTGTGCATGTTCAGAGAAAGGTTGGGAACTCCTGGAACAGGCGAAATCGAATACACGTTGAAAACTTTGTGACTGCTAAGCCCCACAGCTTGTAAGACAAGGCTGTTGCCATAGCATTGATTGCATTTTGTTACGAAGCATTCTTCCTCGCAGTTTAGTCATAACGGCAGGCGTGCAAAATGTGCGAAATAGTTTTTCCCGATATTTAGCCCGAAGCAAAAATTAAATCAGGTATCTCAGGCCAGTGTTTTTCAAACTGGTCAATACAAGTTGGGAATTATCGCTGCGTGCACTTTTTATGAAACGTTAGCAATAATCGTAATTTCTATTTTTTGCATTTTTTCAAAAATGTGATAAATGTGTTAATCCATCAGATCTATGGAAGAACTTTCAAAATTCTTCAAAAAATTTTGCCTGTTTTTTTCCGAATTTTTACCGAATTTTGCAGTATTTCCAAATAAAAGTAGGAACAAAGTATGCGGACACTGGCTAAGTGGCACACTGGCTTAAACAAGCGCCACTAACGCCGGTAAGCCAGGCGCAATTTCCAATCGGGCCACAGTGAAGACTTTTTAAACGGCTATCGTATTTGTGCTCAGCGCTGATGGGTAAGTGCAAGAAAAAGGTTCGCGCGCGGCACTGCCACTGACTCGCCACCAGCGCAGCATTCACTGTGAAAGCGGACGCGTGGTCCAAGGCGCAAGCAAGCGGAGGCGGGCGCCGCTGTCCATTCGTGACACTCCGAATAGAGTACGAAAAGCGAGTATAATGGAACTGAACTGGTTTGGGGCAGTGAAATGTGTCCGCCGTGACAAAGGGAGTGAGAACCACTGTTATAGTAATAGTTGCAAGCAGAAAATAACACGCAACTATTTTAATAAATTTGGTCCTGCTATAAAATTACCTCAAATTACGCTGGACACTAGCACGCAACTTGCAATACAACGAAAGTACCCTTTTCTGTTCAGGATAAAAGCTCATGATATATAACTTAAATAGAAAGCATTCGCATGAGTAGCACAATGAAACAAGAAAACCATCAAAAATTCTTAGGTTGTCGACAGAAGTTTTTTAATTTCAATCAACCGTGAGGTTGACAAATTGATGCTCCTACGCTTACGTTCTTCATTAGGCCAGTCATTCGCTGATTGAAAGCTTTCTATCGCCTTCAGGTAAACCCCCTCCGCTCTAGAATACTGCGACAAGTTCTTGTAGGAGGTTGCCAAGTTATGCTGGCAAACACCAAACACTCGATACTTCGACGCTGACGAACCGAACCTTGACGTCATGAGTTCTATTGCTTCTTTGTCGCGCTCTAGCGACTGTTCGTGATCTCCGAGGTTACGACAGCAGGTCGAGACAAACTTCAAGCACCACGCCTGTTTGATGGTTTTGGAAGTTTTATCGGCGCAGGCAACGTGTTCCATTTTCCGCACGATGTCGCCCAGGACGGGCATTCCGTGCTGCTTGAATTGCGTCACTTTGTCGTCATCAGCCAATGCGCCAGCCACGGGTTGCATGGTTTCAGCGGTGAACATCAGTTCTTTGAGTTTCATCTCTGGATCAGGAATCCTCTCGCAGACCTTCGAAGCGGCGTGGAGAAGAGATATTGCGGCTTGTGCTTCGCCTTTTCGACACAGTTCTTTGGCCAGCGTGCGCATGTAGACAGCAGCAAGTTCTGTGTGTTTTTCATTGAAGGGCATCTCAACTGCCAGGCCCACAACGTCCTGAGCAGCCTTACCCGCTTTCACGTACTGTTCGTGCACAACCAGCAGCTTGACATAGTCAGCCTTTTTCTCTAAGGCTTTGAAGTTTGCTTCAAAATTTTCAGTTGAGTGGCGCCCTTGTGCAAGTGGAAGTTTTACTCCAAGGCCGAAAGCAAGCTGTTCACGGGGACTTGTCGTTGCATCTGCAAAAATGCCGCTTTGTTCAGTTAAAAGATGTGGAACAGGTGACTGCGACAAAATACATCATAAGGCTCGTTTCCTAATTGGGCTTGTTCAGGGTGGAAATAACTATATTTTTGTTTTCTTTTCGTTTTTTTTTTTGTAAATTGTGGGTTTGAATGTTTTGACGTAAACAGTGACCACCACTCATATCAGTTCTTGACATGAATCTATGAGACCGAAGCCGTGACTCGAGACTTATTTTGATGACAACTGATCCCTGCTGAACTCTTGCCGTTGCAGGTCAAACTATTTAGTATTTTTGCACTTTTTGGAGGACAGGGCTCAACACGACGAGGCTGCCTCTTCATCTTTCACATCACGTGACCAACGTGGTTACGAACGGGTTTAGCTGCGTGTGGCTTTGCATGTGAGCAATCGCTTTTTACACTCTCGTTTGACGTGACATTTTCAGTAAAATTACAGGTCTATACAAACCAAATACAAGTTTCAAAGTTATGGGCACGAGAAGAAGACCTGCTTCCTTCGCCATGGAGGTTGGCAATACCGATGTCTAGATCACGTTATTGGGTAAAGTGATTCCATGGATTAAAACCATCTGCGTGCATTTGAAATGTTTTCTGCCTCTGTGATTTAGAAACACGTTTTGGTGTTGATTAGATGGCATTGTGATTTTTTAAATTTCGACAAGCTCCTATCGTTTTCTCTTGAAGGATGATGAAACGCAAAGCCGATGGTGCCACGCCAGATTTGCAACTTTCAGCTTCTTAGTTTTTTCTAATATTCCTGATTGAAAGCATGCATGGATTATACAACGTAGCGCGTCGGGTTCAATGAAACTTCACATTCAAGTGCGCAGCTGCAGTGATTGAGTCAAAGGACCAGAAAGAAACAACGCATACAGGAATGCACTAAAATTATGTACAGCACACACTTGGTGTTCAAACGTGAGTTTTGAAAATGTTATAGTTTTAAATTACTCGATATATGCTGTTGGTATTACAAGCTAAACTGGTCGGAAGTGTCACTTAACAAGTTCCAAGCGGCCTTGATGCCAAAGCAAAATGCACCCATCACTGGGCAACTGCAACTGCTACGTCAGCTGCAGATGCTGCATCTGTCAAGCATCTACTGTACTGTGTTTAGCCTCATGAGGTATTCGCCACACTTTTATATTTCAAATAGCTCGCTATAACTTCACTATTGCGAGATATAACAGACCAGTAGTTGCAAAATCTGTTTCGCCATGTGTGACACGTTTATCTTCAGACCTTGTTTGCGTTTTCCGTAAAATAAAAAAAAGAAGAGCCTTCTGTCTAGTTCGCTTTGTCGGAGTACTCTCAAACCGAAATACAGCGTATTGAAAATCGTTAACGAAATGCGCATTTTTGACTTTAAAAATTAATACAGTATTTATTCGATTGCTAGCCGCCCTTGATTATAAGCCGCGCTTGAACATAGGTTACCTAAGCCTTTGACATACTTCGCTTATTCGCACGTTTCGCGTTTTTGGCAATCCTGGATGTTTACACCACTACAACTGCCTTCTGTTCATCATAATCCCTCCTGTGATAAAAACGAAAATGCGAAAAGAGAGTTTGGTCTACAAAACATAGTCAAGGAACGACAGAGCGTCATCTAGACCTTTCGATAAGGTAAAGAAAAATATGTAAGCCGCCCTTGGTTCTAAGCCGCACGAAATGATGAAAAAAAACTTTATAATCCGCGGCTTAGAATCGAATAAATACGGTATTCACTGTCACACCAATCGCAGACATTGCACTGATGAAATGGCCCAACCGATCACTTACATTTGGTTTTAACCGGTTTGATCTACATCTTTTCACCGCTTGTTTATAATATTAGCCAAGTTCGTGTTAGGCATTTGGCGATAAGTTGATTTGCTTCTGGGTAACAACAACGCTCAACGAGAATGGGGATTGCAAAGTATCAGGTCTAAATTACGGCATTTTTTGCTCAACGTAATAATCAATGTACTACAGCGGTCGTTATAGTACTATAATAAACATTTTCAACGAGTTATCAAAAGGCTTTAACAGCCAAGACTCAAACACCATGATGCTAAGAGTATATCGTTCACCTATTGAGAAGGCATCTTCATCTCCGTTTTGTGCACGTAAGTACAAAATAAATTAATAAAGTTACCAGCTCTAAGAGTTTCAATATGAGGAGAATGTGTAGCCAGCAGAGGCTAAATGCTTTTTCAAAAGTGAGAAATTCTGTAAATTTTACCGCAAATGATTAGAAATTCAAGTGCTTGAAACTGTTATTAAGTGCAACCATTGTGTTTAATCTTATAAATTGTCTGTGTGCCTTTTAATTAAAAATATTATACCATGCTGTCAGGCCCGCAACCAGGGTGTGAAGCAACCGGCCAATTGTCTTCCCACTTTGTCAGTTGTTAAGTAAAAAAGCAAGTTGCTTCTCCCAAAAAAATATCAACTGGTTGCGGCCCTGGTGGCTGTATGGGTGTTTGTAATTCTTATTGGCAAATACAACGGCTGATATGTTTGCTTTTTACCCAGGCCCCCTGTCATTTTCTAGGAGGCCTTGTTTTTACCCACCTCTACTAAGTATACTGTACTCTGGTCGGGTTCGATTCACCACGTCGGGTCCAGTCTCGATGCGGTTCATCAACTCGAGCTCTGCGATCACATGCTCGATCGCGAAATTACGAGGAAAGTCTGCGTCACCTTTCAGCCCAAAGGGCTGGCGACACGTCGGGCAACTGCAACGCAAAAAATCGATCACTGAAGTGAACACCACGGACAGCACCTTCATTCAAACGTTTTGTGTGTATGCATATCTTACTGGAATCTTAACTACTAAAGTTTGCATATAAAATGAGGTTAATGCATTGAAAACCATGCGTTATGGCAATGAGCATTTTGAAATGGTACAAAACAATTAGATAAACACCAAAATGCTGCTAATGCTGGTCAATGGAAGGTGTCCCAAAAAGCGGATTTTCTCCTCCGCCCTGAATATCCCCTTCACATAAAAAAAACACTTATACAATACATACAACCTTGTACACCTAAAAGATAAAGGAAGTTTTAGTGACCCAAGTTCGCGAAATGAACAAAACAGCGATATTGTCTGGAAAACGTTATCCACTAGCAGTACGACAACCAAGACAAGTCTTTCTGAAACCTTTTCAAACCACACTTAAAAGCACTAGTGTTTCTGTATGCTTTCGAGGAATCAGTCGATTGTCATCTGCTTTCGTCTTTTTGCGATGATTCAAACTTGCACATATCTCTATTCAAGTATGTACTTTCCACGATGGATGTAAGC
>JGI24022J15233_10004361_pt1 | contig 14584 bp, 7 predicted proteins | sample Ectturendosymbi2_FD_15233 | JGI IMG/M metagenome (IMG submission 15233) | reverse complement strand
TTTGGTTTGGCATACCGCCTCTCGAAACACAAAACGAAAAAATATGCTAGAAATTTTTTAGGGGCCCTTTCGTCCCTCCCTGGCTATGCCTGTGACTTTGCTCCATGCTGCATATTTCAAGGTTTTCGGGCGTCTCTCTCGCATAAGGTCGCGTTAGGTCAAGATTTAATGAAAATTGCCAAAACGCGAAAAACCGATTGTTTTGCGACGCGCCATGTCGACCATGAAGATATTAAGCTTGGGCAGGACTGTCAAACCGGATTTGCTGCCTTCGGCGCAAGCATGTGCATGTCACTGTAGGTTCATGCGGTTTTGTAAAGACGAGAATTATAACAGCTAAGTCCATCACGAATTAATATCATGAAATGAATTCTTAACTTCACAACGAGCAAAGCTTTGTCAAGGACACTTGAATCAACCCTCCTTTAAGCTTAGAAGAAAGGTTACGATAGAAACCAAAACTAGGCACATTTTTGCTTGCATTTACATGTTCAGTTTTCTAATTTTCCCCGTAAAGCGAGAGCAGGTTCGGGTACCAGCAATCCTGGCAAGTCAGAAATTAATGACATGCCGCGAGCTGAAACACGTGCAATCAAAACGTACATTTTACGTCAAACGTAAATCCAGGGCCTATACGAGTGGGGATACAAGAGGTACATCGTACCCGGACCCGAGAGGTATTGTGGTCCGGGGGATGAAAGCACGCACACTAAGTTTTCTATAATCCAGCCCAAAATTGAGGGTCGTTGTTTCTTAATTGCTACGCTGGTAACTATAACGAGTGGTCCCTCTGAGATCTTAAGAAATGCAAAATTGTCCAAATAGTATTTTTCAAGAAAATTTATCCATGCTTTTAGCTGCTTTCGGGAAATTTCCTTTTGTTGTCATCTTCCCCTAAGTTGAAATTGTTTTTGTCTATTGGGTATTAAGTCATACACAGCAAGTAACGTTGAAAAGACGATACAGCAGAGTTCACAGTATGTGGGTATATTGCGTATCGTCCGAAGATTCCATGCAGTAAATCTGTAATAAGCTGCGTATAAGAAGCGCTGTCGCATCTCTAGTGATTGCATGGGTCGCTAAAATGGCTGTAAATGGCAGGTTTTCATGGGCCGGTCAACCGCCCAAACACTTTTATTCTTTCTTGGGTACTGTTATGGTCCGCTCACTTTTTTCAAGTACTTACGAGGATGTTGAAGATTTATTTTTCAATAACGTACTGTAAGTTGCCAACAGCGTCACCCACTGGTGGAATTTGTGTCAGACCTTAAGAGTTTTTATGAGCTTTGTGAGGCGTGATGTGAACGAACAACACATAATATATGCTGTGTGTGTTGTGCGTTCGTTGTGCTGTGGACCGTACGCTTTCCGGTGGTGCGGGGGTCATAGTATTCGTTAGTAGTGCGTGCAAAGGTCTTAGGAAGCTAGGTTGTCTGAAATTAAATCATTGGAAGTACAATATAGACTAGTTCGCATTTACAGTACTGCATAATTGATGGGGAAGAGCATACAAAATTGCAGGCCAATCAGTACAAGTGCCATAAAACCGAATTTTGAAACAAATGACTTCTACCCATAGAAGATCAAGTTCAAACCGTATTGCTAAAATATTTAAAACTTTCAAATAAATTTGATTTATATCAACTCAATTTCAAATTGAATTTGCCAAAGTGTATCTTATGTACAAGCATAATAGCAAAATAGTGCTTTTTCCTCATGAGGCAAATAGACACTGCCTTCTTTATGGGCCGGGCTGGGTGCGGGCCATAATTTATTAGGGGTTACGGGTGTGGGTTGGGTTACGGGCTGGTTGTGATGTGTATGGGTCGGTCCGGGTCATAAAAATGTGAGCCCGTGACATCTCTACGCATTTCACAGAAGCTCGGGTATTTAACAACACCCAGCGCCGAATTTTACTGCGAGATGGAGCATTGTACAAAGGCTCGCCAATTTTAGAAAAACGCAGCGCACTTGCCAAAGCCCCCAAGCCAATCTTGTGTGATGCACAACAGTCAGAAGCAGTTAAATTCTGCGCGTTACCGTTTTAAGACGTACGTTTACTGACAGTTCACACATTTTCGTAATAATTGCACAAATATAAGAATGGCTGTTTTACGTAATTGTGACAATCGAGCAGCTGTTGTCACTTTTATTTGCCACCGAAGTTGCATGTAGATGACTTGATGTCACCTGTGATGCCATAAAGCCACATGTGATGTAACGAATTGTTTTCTCTCAGTTGATGGTATTCAGGGCCGCAACCAGGGGAGGAAACTGAGCAATTTCCCCAAAAAATGTCAAAAACAATGCTAATTGTTAGGAACATCAACAGTTACAATCCTTTTTCACCTCCGGAACTGCTACAACAAAAATTACAATAATTTAGCCCCCCCACGAAACTATCAGCTGGTTGCGGCCCTGACGGTAGGCCTAGTAATGCGCTTGCGACCAGATACACGATCAAGAAGCTCGAGGTTAGCAACATTACAGAAATATAAATTGGTGTGTGCGATAAGATGAGCTAAAAGCAACATCGCTTTGGTGTGAAGTTTGCGCACCAATCGCACAAAATTTGACAGTGAATGATGAAACTCTGGCAAAGTTGCTTTGTAGGAAATGTATTCGTTAAAATTGGTTAGCCACTTTACATGGCTCTTCGGAGGGATTTACGTAACTACTGAAGTTCAGTTATGACCACATTAAGGTGCTCAGCAGATGCACAGAAGGAGCTTGATTAGGCTCTCATAAATATTGACCAATTTCTCAGTCGCAGGACATAAATACATATTGTACAGCGTCAGTGCATATTCTTCCGAAATCTGTTAAAAAAATTATTATACGTCCATGAACATTACTATAGTAATGGAAGTGTGGAACAAGTTGCATTTCTTTTAAATTTCGTTCTCTTCTATGTAGAATCGCTTTTCCCTAATTTGTATACGTCCTAGGCTATTCATTACCAAGTCATAATTATTCAGAGGCTTTTGTTTACTGCTATTATGCAAGTTTCGATGAGGGCCTTAGAAGTTAGGGGGGCCCGGTATCCTTATTTGTATAACCACTTAAATGTCTCTCGGAGGCCCGCGTGAAGCTGAAGTTTTGATTGGTTCGAAGTTACTAGTACACAGTTCTGGATCAATAATTTACCAGGTTCAGTACAAACCCAGCCTTGTTGCAGACTTAAAACACTTTTCCCTCCCAGAGCAGGAAGTCTTTGGACCAAGAACGCTTCCGGCTCTTTGTCGGTAGGTTCACTTATCAGTCGATCAACAATGACGCTGAAAATACATACAGTAGATTTGCACGTTTCCCTTCATTACATATCAAGCGCCTTCACTTCAGTTTTTGTTCGATATCAGTTTCCCAGGCGAAGATGGGATTTCACTCGAGTCTTAACACCTGACCTTTACTAGCTCAACGCTGCTCTGCGGTAGTGTTGAGCAACAGTATTGCTGAACAACTAAAGGTAAAGTGTAAACACTCTTGTGCGAACAAAGAACGTGTTACACCACATAAATTTTTCAAGCGAAGACGAATACTACGGAGCAAAAGACTGCTTACATTTTTACCGCGCATAGGTTTAAATATAACTGATAAGAACATGTGGCAAAACCGCGGCTAAGAAAGCCACGCAGTGCAGAGTCATGCTCACTTGCAAAGTTGCCCCAACGCATGGCCTGAGCCGTTCTTGAGAGCAAGCAACGCTTCAGCTGTTGCGTACTTGTTACCAATGTAGATATTGTTTCGCTCGTGTACCACTCTTGATACCAAGTAGTTCCTCGCTTTATGTGCAGCGCGGTGTAGGCGGTGTCGTAGTACTGGATCAGAACGGACCCAGTTCTCTTTTCGAAGGCACTTTATAGCCAACAACATCTGTGAGGTTTCGTCTGCCAAGCAAAAGATGATCATTCATCAAAACCTTTTGCAGAAAGCCGATCAAGTTTCTCAACTTAAATCAAGCCACTTTGGGTGGTACAAGCTGACGTTTTCGTGCAACACAACGTTGGTTTGATGTGTAGAGTCTGGATTTTATACACGTCGACTATATCCACTAAGTGGTAAAAATTTCAAGAGGTAAAAAATGTAAGTAGTCACTGCTCATCTCCTCCCAACAGAAAGTATGTGTGCTTGTAATAAAAACGTACAAGAGTTTATCATTACGTGTTGAAAGAAGGATTTCAGCAATCAGTACATGGGCGGCAATACACTAATCAGTGCAGTTTTTCTGTGAAAAGTGTACGTTTCACGAATGGTAAAAAGCCTTAAGGATGAAAAAATATCGCTAAGGTCTTGAATTACTTTGTATTTCGCATCCTTTGTCGATTGCATAGGAAGCGTGGAGATAATACCATCCCAGTTGTGCATTATAAAAATACCAAGGAAGTTTACGACAAATGCTGTGTTAAAAAATGAAAAAAAATGTCGGAAAAGCCGAATCGGGAAAACATTCGTAGATGTCCCACTGAAATCGGAGCTGTCAACCACTTTATGTTCTTGGTTGAAACTTTTTTGCAAAATTATGGCTGCATGTCAGTGTCAAGTTTAAGTAAGTGCGCCGCCTTGACGGCAAATACGTTGTTTGCTGAATTTCAAACAACACGTTTTAGGACGTTTTATTGGTTGTGAGGTCCGCTTCACCACTTGCGAACAGGCATCACTTGACACGGCGAGATTACTAATGCACACAAAATATACTGATTCTTATTTTTAGATGCAGAAGTAGGGAATTTTTTACCGACAAAAAGCCAAAATTCTACCCTAACATAACTACTTGACAAATCATGAAAGCACTAGCTTTTTGCAACAATCTTCAAACAAATAGTCTGTAGTGATGTATTTATTCCTGGTTCACTTTGCAAAATTAAACTGAAACTATTTCATGGGATAAGGGTGCACACTGTAAAGATCAGTGAATGCAAACTCTTTTTGATGATCAACAACTGACAGCTAACGCTGAAAACGTTTGAGTTAAATTTTTGATGCCTTAGCGCCTCTGACTATTCGGGGCTGGAAAAGTTCAATATTCGATCATGAACAAGAGCTACAAAGTCAGACATGTTAGTGCTACTCAGAAACGTCAACCTGGCGCCACGAATCAAAAAAACGCTCTCAAGAAGACAGCACTCTGTGGTACAGCTTTAGTTTTTGAATGAGAATGCATTAGTGCATGTACATTGTAATCATGGCATCGGAGAATGCAGTCTGGGCGGGTCTTAGATAGCCCCACCCCCATTTTGTTATATAAAGCCTTGGTGGTCTGATTTTTCCGAGAAAAACGCATGGATTGTCATGCAAGCTCGGAGGCAGTAACCGGCAATCAAAATCAAATAACTTCATCTCGACTGCAGTTATTGCGCCTTATGTTCGTATATTTTACAGCGNGACCTTACACGCCGTCCACCAGGTGCCGCTGTCACCGCACGACAACCCAAAGCCGCAAATCATTTGGAAAATTGACAGCTGCCCAAAGCTCCGCATCAACGAACACTGAAGGTTCTACGTATAAGAATGCATAAAGACATCTCTTTTATTATCAATCTTGACCAAATTTGGACCGAAATTGGATATGGTTACGTGTCCTCCATTAAATGAGTTGTTTGATTTCCAGAAAATTTTTCCTTCTGCGCAATGAAGAAACAATGAACCTAGAAAGTAAAAATTGAAAGCAAAGCTTTTCTCTCTGGTTTGCCACATTTCAAAATGCAATAAAGCCACAAGCACGGTATGCAATGTGCACCCAAGTTAAAATCCCCAAAATTTAGTGGGTTTGTTTATTCTGAACAAGGGGAAAATGGACAATATTTTTCAAAAATATAGTAATGTGCATTTTGTTTGATTAAAAACGTGATCAACGAAAGATGGCGCTGTTGAGCATAAACGTACCTGTCATTGCTGAGGTTTACATTGAAGTGCGAGCTGTTAAAGAACAGCAGCTAGCTATTTTCACTGTAACTGTGCTTTACAAACGTCTGGTAGGGAGTTAATACTTCTGCACCACACTGCACAAACCTCAATTTACAGTTATGAATCAGAACGTTTTACAAAAAAGAAGAAAAAAACGTCAGTTGAATTAGTAAATTTAACCTGGTTTCCTCGGAATAGCAAGATGTCAGTTGAATTATGTTAAAAGTAGGTCGATTAGAAAAAATGTTTTTAAATAAATATGAACTACAAGCTGAGAAAATCACTTGATTATATATAAATCAAGCAAAGTTTCATTAACAAAAAAAGGTAGTGAAGTGGGACTTTCTAGGAACCTGCCTGCCATGCTGTGCTCTCATAATTCTGTGAGAATTTTGACTGCAGGTATCCACACTTTAAGGGGCAATGTACCACAAGTGCAAAGCAACGATAGATTATCAGCAATTTCACAACTGTACAAGTAGAAATTACAAGACTATGATGTTCACCCAAGCGAATGATATCGGTATGAAATGAAAAACATGAACTACGACTTTCGAAATAATTTGATTTGATGCAATTAATGGTCATTATCTAAAGTTTATCAAAATGAAAATGTACGCTTGATCTTCTTGTGCTTGTTGAACGAAGGGATGAATGGATTCCACATATATACCAAGCAGCTGCTTGTGATTCAAGGAGGGCAATATTCTATAATTATAGTTATAACTTCTGCATTCTTTTCTACGCAATGCTGTATGATCTATTAACTGTGTGAACCATTACTTCGTCACAAAAAACAATAGACTATTATACCAGTGCATTTAATATTTTCACTGGTCTGCGGATCCCTTGTCTATCCAGGTACGTCCTAATCGTCAATTCCCGATTACTTGAAGTCAGTGTACGTGAAGGGTCCTTTTTTTAACAGGAATGATACATTGCACGAGTGAATATATTGCTTTGAAAATCGACAGAGAGATTGAGAGAAGTGCAAACATTCTCTTGGTATCACGAAGTCTTGAGGATGCACATTATATCAGGATCTTATCTTGTTGGATTTTCCAGCGCTACAGCACTGAAAATAAATTTAGTATGCTTTGTTTCGATTGAAACTAAGTTTTTGAGGCTGTGGCACATGTTTCTTCAAATGCAACGCAAGGTGCGTTCCACTTTTTGTAAGGTGGTATGTGGCTTGCTTCTTTTTCAAAAAATAAATAACTAGAAGACTTAGCCTGCTGCAGGTTAATCAGATGAACCAGGTTTTGTATTGTAAAGCGGTCTGAAAGGTCTTCTGCAGAGGTCTTACAGATTCAGTGCGTTAACACTTTGATGGTTTATTAAGCGATATGGAGCGTTGGCTTTCAGAATGTTTCAGTCGCAATTGCAAACTCTTACCAACTGAATGCCCGAATCTTCCGCTCCTAGATTGCAGTTGCAGTATTCTATCCAAATCGCATTCATCGATTCTCACGTTGCTCACACACTGAGCTTGAATGGCAAGTCCGAACGAGTACCAACCGTCAGCTGGCGGTCGCGGTCTGCTACCTGCATGCAGTGCGCAGTTTGACACAGAGAACCGCAAATCTCAATCGTTGCTTCGCGATATGGTTCTGAAACCTGGCGCAAATCTATATCTAGGCCGATATTCATCTGAACTCGTTAAATGACAACTGGTACTTGTGGCATTGTAGTGTATTTTAATTAAAAGGGTGTGGAGTTCTGTTACTGCCAGCTTGTGCAAGCGTTGAGTTGAACGAATAGCTTTTTCAAGCTGAAAAGATATACAGCATATGCCTGTCGAACCCTTTCAACTGCGCAATGCTCTTGGTATCAAGGACCTTGCCAAATCAAAATTACCGGTATCAACTATGTTGAACTGTGCGCATTCTCTGACAAATGGCACTCGACGCAAACGGTTGGACAAGACCGCTCATCCACAAATTTCAATCGCATTAGTGGTTAAATATAACTTAAGATAACGGCAGTTCTCTTTTTAGGCGATACGACCACATTTTGAAAATGTTTGCAGAACGAGAATACTCAGTATTTCAATGTAAACACCAACTGCAAACACTAACGCTCGTATTTCACAACCAAGCGTTTTCAACCTAAAAATATGCGGAACGTGATACGTAAGCCAACTTTGCTAGAATTGGAACGGACTAAAGAATAATAACATTGGTTATTTTGTGAATGCCGACCAGACGCTTTTTGTTCTGTTGTCATTTACTGACCACTCAGCTTATAATGGTTTGAAGCAAGCTAGAAACGAATTTTGAAAATGATTATCCAAAATGAACATTTACATTACATGCTTGATATCTCTTTTATGTTTCGTTGTTGTTCATCTTATTCTTAACAGGGGTTGGATGTTGCTACTACTTTGGGGCCAAAGCAATACCATGTCCATTGATATAATAGATACAATTTAAAATTTTGATAACGTTCCATAGGTCTTGGCAAGACGTTATGTAAATGCGCTTTACATATGCATTCGCACGACATGTTCAATAAGTCTCCCAGTGCAGTGGCATGGCAAACAATACATATAATCTGGGTGCATTTCCCGAGAACAAACGAGTCGTTTGGCCCTAGATGAAAACTAAAAAAATATTTAATTACGGATAATGTAACATGATTCAAAAAAATAGAAACCTTTGTGATGACATTGCCTTTTCAATCTCTTTCTCAACTTTTCTATGATATTGACTCCATGGAAGTCTTCGGGGTCTTGGCAAACGGATTTGGCTGCCAAAGCATGATACGCAAGTCTACCTACGGATGCGTGGCTAGAGAATAAAAAAAGATGTGTTTCGATTGCCAATCATTGGAATGGCCATATGAAGAATCAGTCTACCGGTCAGACTATTATGAAATTTTTCTGCCAGAAAAAGAACTAACATCGAAGTTGACAACATGGTCACCAGAACCAGACGAACCGAAGAGTAAAGCAAACCATATTTTGAGCGCCAACAAACACGAGCACTGAGAATGTAGTTCCAGAAGTGCAAAAACACCCAAAACGCATTCAGTGAATCTCTTGCCATGCACAATCCAATAACCCGGAGCAAAAAATCAAGCGCTAGTGTAGTTAAAAGGTGTTTCAAATATTTACGCCGACACTGACGTTTGAAAACTACATTATTTTTTACCGTCACCTAACGAATGCGGAAAGCAAAGATGAATTATATTGCAGATACAGGTGTGTAGTGGGACGGGAACGCTTGGGAAGGCGTTCCCACACCTTTTTCACGTTTTGCTTTAAAATGAGTTGGAAGCTGTTTCAAAATGGCTATTTTTTTATGCGTTCCCACACCCTTTTTGTTAGCACTACATCCCAGTGCGGATAGCATACAAGAGTTTAATGAAAAGGCATTGCTTAAAGTACAGTAAAGTTTAAATGCATAGCATATTTGAAAACGACAAACATTTATATACGTCAAATGCAATTGACGTATAAACGAATAGTTTGGAGGAAATTAAGCCATTCTCACCAGCATGTTATGATTTGGAGACATATGTACCCAGGTGTTTACACAATCTGAGCAGAGTCACGTTTGAGCGAAACATTTAGAAAAACTACCACGTGTTGGCAACTATATGGTTTTAAGTGAAAATCTCCTTACTTACAAAGCATGCCGTGTTCGATTCGTATTGGCAAGCTAATCTGTCACCAAAGTTTCACTAGGATTATTCTCAAAACGTCCTTATAGTAAATTTTGGCTACAGCAGTTCACTGTAAAATCTTTAAAGGTATTTTTCGTTTTCTAGAGCACGTTACCTGCTTATGTTGTTCGCGGTTTGTATCAAGGCTTCTACGCTGGCGTTGCGGGTGTAAAATAAATTTTGCTTGGTCAGTTGTATGCTTGTAATGGCTTCACTGCTCTTCGACGCAAGCAAGCGGTTGACGTCGTTGATAATAACCTTTTCCAAGGTGGCGCCAACAACATCACTTCCTATAAAATGTCTGCGGTAAAACCTTGACATGGCGTTCTTGAAAAAGCGATGATGTTAAATACCTCAACAAAACATAATGTGCAAGTTTACAAACAACGGCAAAAACTGAACAGTTTGAAAGGATTTATTGTCAAAAATTGAAATAATGGAAAAAGATTTGCCGAAGGTCTCAAGAAACCGTGTCTGAAAAGCTTTTTATTCCGCAGATTCGAAAATCATTCAGCTTAGATCCAAGGAAGGCTCACATCTTCAAAACAATATGATTTAGATACGAGTTGAGTTCATTTTTTCTCATAGAAAAACATAGGGTCGATTTAAGTTGCTAGAAAGCGTATTTTTACTAAGGTCATAATGATAAAAATCAAATTTTTAATATCTGTGGACATTAAAGCGTTGTAAATCATTTGTTGGGCCTTGTTCGTCTTTCAAATATTTCATTTCTAACCAAATATACCGGCCTCACAATATCGCATTGGTAACGACGTCGATATTTTCAAGCATATAGCCGGGCTCAACGTGTAAACTATACTTTTGACCCCAACTGAGTCAAAGCCAGCGAATGCATCTTGATTTTCCGCTGTCCGCGCACTGATTTTGTAGACACCAAGTTCCGTAATAAGTATTTTTAATTTTAGAAGTTGATGCAGCGATAGACTTTCACAAAAAAATAAACATTAAGTTTGAAAGTGTAAACTTGTTGGCTAACATTTCCGCTCTACAAATAATTTGAGGATGGCAGTTTTCACGTTTTTAATGTTTTTTTTTCTACTTTGATTTTCTTCCTTGTATTAAAACTTGCTTCACCATTTTGTATCTGTGAAAATGTAGCTCAAAGTAAACCGATGTCTCGCTTTGGCGGCAAGTTCATGGTTTGACAAATGGATCGAAGTGTTTGGTGACTAACTTTTCGCTAGAATTAGCAAACCTATTCGTGTGCCTGATATTTGCACAATTTTTTTACTCTTTCGAAACGTTGATTAAAGCGCCTCATAACCCTATATTTTCACAAATAAAATAGCAATTTGAAGAATCACGTTGTTGAAGCAAGTTTTACCAAACATCTGCATTTCACGTATGGTTGGCTGTTATATTAGCAGAAAAATGATTGAAGGCAGTTAAAAGCAAAATGGAACTGCCTGGAAGGGTTCAGCAAAGTGCAGAAAATTCATTGGATGAACTGTCATTGCACTATTTGTATTGCAAAGATCCTTTCGATAAAATGCAAATAGGCTACTTTATGATAAAATTAAAACGTGATCACGAATATGCTTTATGATCACGCTCCAATTCAAGCTACTGAGAATGAGACTGCGGTTTATTCAAGACATTGATTCAGTGTCGTTCAACTCGTATGTTACAGGCAAAGATTTGTTTATTTGTTTAAACTTTGCATGGTCTTGCTGAAAACGTCCTTCCTTCACAGAGAGACTTTTCCAAGATGTTCTTCTACTGAATCATGTCGTGGGTAAATTTGGTTTGTTATACAGCAGTTTTAGCAGCAGGATGAAATTGAATTGAAACCTTTGGTTTCCCTAGACCTGACGATACATGCTGCTTTTTGTGAATCAGCGTTTATGTATATTTCCTAGTATTTTTTGAATGGGCACTACTTGGTTTCAAAAACAATTTGCCAAATCATTGTTCAATTGGTCGTTGATAGCTAAACAGGAGTTAAACAAAAGTGGGACAAAAAGTAAGGAGTACCTCTCATTATAATGCGATATTTCCTTTTTTATGCGATTTATGAACTGGAACTAACAGGAATTAATTTTATGCAATGAACAGAAATTTGACTGTAAACCAGAAGACAGTGCACAATTTTTTTTACTCTTTTCTCATTTACAAAGTACGAGAGAGTCTCATTCTTTAGAGAGTCTCAATCTCAATGGCTCTTATCACTTGCAGAACTCTCGCGCACACAGGTTGGGAAACACTGGCGTAGGTATATCTTTAAACATGGTTCTACAGTATGCTGTTTAACTGTGAATGTTTTATAATACTAGGTTTTGCAGAGCACATTCTTTGGATAATTTTTTTGCACCACTGCACTTTTTAACTTACAGTAGATCTATCTCGCCCATAAACATCTTGATTTTACTTTCTCTTTCATTATTGAATTCGATGCACAATCAAAAAATGCATTCGTGACCATGAACATCATGATTAAAATCGAAGAACATCTGCGCTCCATCCAGGAAAGACATTTTTAAAACTTTCATCAAAATTGCAACCGGTGTTTGATCCAGAATTTATTTAAAATTTCCAAGCTGCGCTTTCAGTTTTCGACATCGAGTTGCATTCCCGTTTATGCTCTTTTCGCGTCAAATTTTCTGTTATTGTCGACATCCTCCAATGATCAATCGTTCGATTAAGAATCTTAACAAAGTTTTGCAAAAACATCGACGATAATGTAAAACGTGCGTTTGTTAGTAAAGTTTCTGCTGAAAATTTTCTATCAACAAGTTTTTGCACAAAGTATGATTTTTGCTTGCTGGAAATCTCAAAATTGCGATGCAAGCACAATAATTAAACTTTTGGGAGAACGAATATCAGATCATGCTGTACAATCAATCTTCACTTAATCTTATCAATAAATTTACCCACTCTGCAGTTTTGCCATTCGCCTGATCAAATAACAAAACTGACATATGTGTTCATATAAGGTCTGCAACCACTAAGAAATCATTGCAAATTCTCCATAATCTGACCTTCCGTTCTCACATCTAATGAAAAACAGCTGCTGCCTCGATGAAATTTCACCTATATAGGAACCATGCTTTAAATATATCAAAAATTAATTACACTGAAAAGTATATCAAACTACATGGTCTGTGTTTCATTGATATTTGCCTGAAGTGTTTGATTGAAGCAGAAAAAGCTATGGAAGTTATTTTGTATCTTCTGCTCAATTTCATTGCCACACATACTCTGTAACAAGTATATTAATGCAGATCAAATAAACTGTTGCAAAACGTTCTTGCAGAGGGCATCGCTGAAAAAGACCTGCGTTATAAACGTGCACTTACAAAACCAGTTCTTTAACCACAAAAACACAGGTTCATTAAGTTAAACTTAATCTACTTACCACATACTGGATACGTGCGATTGGCTGAAATTACTTTGCCAACAACAAGAACGCAAGCGCAGAACCACGCGTAACTCATCTTCTCGACCTTTAACGGAGATGTGNTCACAAATCGCGAAACAAAGCGTATTTGTGGAGTTTTACCAACGTTGATTAGTGTCAAAGTCCACTGCAACGAGTGCTGCACTCCGGATTAGCGTCACTAATCGGTTTTCGCGTCAGAGAAGTTGCAATCTCGGCATTTGTCACGAGGGACATGCACGTACAACAACTAATGTTATTGGCATTTAATGATCTGTCAGTCGTTAATGAAGCTAAGCAGGCGAAAATACACTTCAGTGTGATAAGTTTTTGCAGGTTGATCAAAATATTTTTAGGTTTTACTACAAAAGTACAGCTCTGTTAAAATTGAAGATGCATATCATTCGTATACAGCGGGAACCGTTTAATGTGACTACCTTCGAACTAGGCCAAATTGGTCATACCCAAATGTTCACAACAGCCCAAGCCGTTATAGCCAGAACGTGATCTGCACGGACATAAAATGTCGAAAAAACACATCGAATTCTTTATTTAAGTCAAATAATTATCCAAAACGCATGCCGATAAAACATGCAGCACGCGCTTAGAAAGCATGCAGTGATCATGGATGAAACAACCCTGAAACGCCCAAATCCAATGACCCAGTCCGTACACACTTGGACTACAAGATAATTCTTGTTGTACGATTTGACGAATTAGAGCGAAATACTGTTAATTCTAATCTAGTTTGTGAAAAAAAGCTTCTGTGTTCTAACTTTACGTCTCATTTCCGGTTTTACCGAAAAATACTATTTTTTCCAACAGTGTTTTTCAGCAAGTGATACAAGAATTCACCACGCACAAGGAAAGCGCAACGAAAAGAAGGAAGCGTCATGCCAGAATTACATTACATCATAGCCTTACAGTCACAGCAGGCCTTGCGGCGATTGCAACAGTCCCTAGCACGTGCGATCTACACAAGTTTTTAATTAACCAAATGAATTATGTAGCGGGAAACGCGTCAAACATGGAGCACGAATATTTGCCATTGCGGCATTGCCATTATCATACCAATAGATTGCGGTTTGGTATGATGTGGATTTGCATTAAACCCTATTTAATTAAATGTATTTTTAACTCAGAGTTCTATTTAAATTCGAATTTTTCGCGAATTCAGTAATTTTAATTGTAATCTACTTTCAGAAAACTGAGTAGTTTTTAATTTCATTTTAGTTTAATTCAAAAAATCTAACAAAATCCGTTTGTCCTAGTCTGAGTGCGTGACGTGAAGAAAAAGTATGAGAGAGATGGAAAAGGGCTCACAATATCTGAAGTCTGGCCATATTATGATGTTTTAAATGTCCAGTTTTGGGGAAGTTTGGGTATCCTGTGTTGAGTTGAAGATATCCTCAAACGCTTCAACAGAAAGGTCAACATGGTCTTTGCAAGAGCACTGGTCTTTTCTGACATTTGAAGTACCCAAAGCTGTTGTAAGGCCCTCACCAGTCACCACAGCAAGTGCGTTGGCAGGCGTCCCATAAGCTGTAACACAAATGGTATTCACACAATGCTTCGTTTGAGTAGCAGGTCAGCAGCAGCACGATTTTCCACACGGCC
>JGI24022J15233_10004356_pt1 | contig 14586 bp, 8 predicted proteins | sample Ectturendosymbi2_FD_15233 | JGI IMG/M metagenome (IMG submission 15233) | reverse complement strand
GGACGCAGCCAGCGTGCTTTGAGTATATCGACACAATAGTTGGCATGCAGCTTGACCAACCGTCATATTGAGATTCATGGAAACTCGTTGGAAGACTTTGGCGTTATCACCACGAAAGTTGAATAAAACTAAATTTCGCGAATAATAATTAAGACATAAATTTTTGACGAAGTTTAATCTAAATGATCATACACCGGCCATTGACTATGCGTACCACAGTTTGTTGGAGGCCCCCTTTTGGATCTTGAGGCCCTAGGCTTAAGCCTATTATATAGCCTTTTGGTAAAGCCGGCCTTGCTGAGAACCAACGAAAAGCTACTGTCGCTGCCCACTAAAACCCTTCGTTGACATTTTTGTGTGTCAGCCAACTGCCACAGTTGAAATCAGTCATCACAAAAACGCTTTGCCACTGATGTCACACCTCAGCTAAAAACAGATTTAAAACCACGAGTTTTTCTGTATGCTTTTGCGGAATCAACCGACTGCGCTCTGCTTTCATCTTTTTGCGATGATTCAAACTTGCACATATCCATATTCAAGTACGTACTTACCACAGTGGGGGTAAGCAAGGATTGATCAGCAAATTATTATTAGGATCCCACTGTGGAGAGCACGTACTAGAACACAGCTACTAAATTGCAGTATCCTGGCGCATTTGGAAGCATAATAATCGACAATGGCACTCGTGCAACTATAACTGTTTAACAGCAGCCCACTAAACTGCCCAAAATTGGTCTGTCTAAATTCTCATATTTGGTAGCATCGGCTATTCTTCACCTTCAAGAAAATTTTCTCGAACTGCCAAGGCCAACTTTGATGATAATCAACTGCTGTTTGCAAGCATGGTAGTGCTGCACCATTATCTCGTGCGTTTTGCTGTGGCTGCAGTTTGTGATAAGCCAGCGTCATTTTGCACTCCCAATTTCTGTGTTGCCTCACGCCTCAGTAACACTAGGTAACCTTTGCTGACCTGTGGAGAGGCTTCCGTACACAACACATAGCGCCATTGACGCGTTACAACCTATGGACTTTGGCCTTGCGCAAGACGCGTACCGTGCAAGATGCGTGCTCCATGCGGCATCTCTTGACCAATCGCTGCGCGAGTCGCGGCAACCTTTGTTGCTGTCTGGAGAGACAAAGACGTAAGGCAAGCTTGGCAATATTGAAAAAATAATTCAAATAGGGTTAAAACCAGGCGCGCAGCCAGGGGCAATGGCTGACCTTTACCTGAGATATAAGCTCCGTGTGGACGTTGGTAATTATGAAATGCAATCTTGTATCAAACCGCTTGTAATCACGAACCTCAAGTGAAAACAAGGAGTAGATCTAAAGCTTTTCGCAGTTGTTTCTGCTGCATCCACTTTCTGCATCCAACCTAACGCCTGACGGTGATGTCAAGTTTCATTTTAAGATCATCGCAAAAATTACTCCTTGATAATCCTGGCGTCCTACAAATAAAACTTATCCTTGTTTGCAATGTCAGCCGTAGCCTTAAACGGATATTGTAGTTTTTTTGTACAGTTCTAAAACTAAATGCGTGAATATGATGGTGATATATATTTTTCAGTATATCTACTGAAGCTCAAACTTTTGCGAAGAAGCGATTCATTTTCAGTCTTTTACTCGCTCCGCTAACCTTTGAAACCTGGGTATATGGGTGACACCTGCCAAAATTGCTATTAACGTTTTAGGAGCACAGGCGCATTTTTCAACAACTCAGCAATTATTTTCAAGCTCATCTGACATGAAAAAACAAACTTGTATTTCGAAACATATTTCTTTTTCAAAACAACATATTTTCCGTGGGAGGAATGCACGGTGACTCCTGTCAAAATGGCAAAATCCCTTTTACAGGTTCAACCGAGGTCAACTACGAATGAGCAATCCGCGTCGACTAAGCTTGTCTCATCCGCGAATTACCTCATGGGACGCAGTCACGAAGCTTGCTCGTCCATCAAAATGCCAGACTTGTTTATGCAAAAATGGCATTGGAGACTAGATGTTGTACATCAGCACAGCTTTTGTCATCACACCTTAGGCGCCCACTGGCTTTTTTCACAAAATACAAAACGTATGCATGTTTCGATAGGACTGCTCGACAGAACGCTTCGAAAAAATCAGCTACTGAGTGAAACAGAAACTAATAAGTGTGTTTCAAGTCTTTTTAAAATTTAGTTGAAAACTGCTGTACGCATATTTGTCAACCGTCGCCTGAGCGGGAAATCACTGTTTAGCAACAACAGCATTCATTCTAGATATTTACTTGTGATGACATGTATTGTAACGGTTTAGTCACAATTATGTGGCAACTTGAAGTTTCAATCGACGATTCCTTGCCGGCGAGTAAAAAAATCAATCTTGCCAAGAAACCAGGGTCCGACATGCGCATAGTGTCACCTTATCTTGCAGTAAATAATATGAAATCATTCAAATGCAACGAGAAGAGTCGGCAGCATAATCCAACGTACGTAGCAAGATGCTTCTTATTTTGTAAATGCAGAGGGCATTGACATTGCCATTACTTACAGATAGCTTGCAATATTTCTTCTCGATGGAGTGCATGTGACTAGATTGAAACTAAATTTAATTTTTCCCATTAGGACTTCAAATTGCGCAAACAAGTTATTGTTTTTCTAGATGCCCGTGATTTGTACAAATTTAAGTACAACGTGTAGTACCAAGTTATCTTTACATACAACTGAGCGTATTCGATACATTTTGCAATACTGGCGTCACGATTATTTTGTAACAGTCCGCCTTCATGATAGATTATTCCATAACAGAACACATTCTTGAAAGCTCACGTTGTTAGCAGACCAGTAGGCTACATAAAAGATCATATCATAGCAGACCTATTATACGTAAGGGATAGCCTTAGTAAGAGATAGGTGATTTTTGCTCTAAAGAAGACTGTTTGTTTAATTGAAGACTCACGGGATAGTAGCGTATGTGGTTGGCGGTTTATTACTTCAGCAAAATACGAAATGCAGTTTTCTGCCGTGATATGAAGCAACTCCTGCTGATGTTACTCTTTACGGTAACGACCAGTGTTTTTTGTGGTTTGCTTGGGAACAAAACGGTCTCCAAATTTTTCCAACGGTCCCTGAAAATACAACAGAAACTGTCTTTATTACAATCATCAAAATACACCAAAACTTTTGTTTACGACCGTCTCTATATTCAGATAAAATTGTTACGGTCTCTCAAAATATCTTTATGGTCAGCAAGGTCAAACCATTAAAAAAACCTGGTTAAAAACAGAGAGTACTGTAGAATAATAGCTTTTGTCACGTTACATACAATTACTAAGCACTTCTACGAGAGTGAGAAAAATTCTACCTCCACCTGGATGACATAAACGTTGGCCTACATCGCTGGCATCCACTAATCCAGATAGGTCCCAGTGATTATTTCCATAAAAACAGCAATGAATACTTTGTCACAATTTCACGTGAATGCGCAGCATTAACGAGCTTTGCGCAAGCTTGTCTTATCTACTTCTGTTCAGACGCTCGTCTGTTTACGACGCAGTCGTTTTTTTACATTTCGCGTTCACGAACGTAACGTTTGCAGTGTGCCACACCCCGGTATTAATTTCGCCACCGCGACGTGTGTAACCTTCGGTATATCGCACTAATCCGGGTTGCGACGAAAACCGCGTTGTCACCCATTTTATGCAAAGCAGAAGAAAATAAACGAGACCAGGAAAGGCGAAATGCTTTTTTTGATAAATCTTGATTTTGTTTCGAGCTACAGTACTCTTGCAGTCGCGTGCGACTTGCAACATGAGCCACGACCTTGCAAAGCGACCATTAAACTCATCACGGAAGATTTCAGAAAGTTCTCAAGTGAAGACATTTTTGCTGAGAAAAAGCTTCAGTCTCGGGATTTAAGCTTATGCCATTAGATCCTTCTGTTCTTTCTCCGTAGCCACCTTCAGCTTCTGAGTTCCTGATGTTGCAATTGATCTCGTCATTTCCCTTTGCAAAAGCTGGCTAGCAGTTCCTTGTGCACTGCTTTCGTTCTGCACATATGCCACGCTGAACAAAACCTTTCGCATCACACACCAACAGCTGTTTCAAACAGTAAATGGTGATGAATCCGTCTGCCTAGACAAGACGTTAAAATTTATGCGCAGCACGGGTGAATGTTGCAACTATTCAGCAGATTTTTCTTTTATGGTCAAACAGATGTTGTTATTTACCCAATACCTAGGTATTTCGCAATGCATTTTCGTATTTGACATGTAGATATGAACTTACCAATCATTAGTAGGGAAAATGCAAGAGTCGAGAATAATGTCAATTAAAAAAAAATTAACATGTAACAAACAACGGATTTTCATTACGGTCTCCATTTCACGGCCACCCTGGGCAATTGCCTTTTTTGTACCCCTTCAATTCACTCTGGTTATGTACGTGATCTGTTTTCAAATGTGATCTACTATGAACGGTTCTTTTATGAACCGGTCTGTCATGAACGTGGTCTAAAACGTGGTCTGTTATAAACGTGCTATCGCCTTGTGTGTCAGTGTTCGATAAAAGTTGCTGTTATATGCTCTTGCATGTGATAAAAAATCGAAGGCAATACAGTGTACAGTGTCACCTCTCAAATCCCCACCCTGCTTCGTGTCTCAAGCAGCCGCGAGCCTGAATGACGACTTGGTGCTCTCGCAGATCAGAGTGAATCAAATGCACTGATTGAACTTATGTATTTGCAGAGTGAGACAAGGCAACAAAATGGCGCTGTGACTAGGATGTGACGACAATGTTACATGCAACGTTCACAAAAGACCGCGATCGGTGCGGTTCTTCGTAAAAAAGAGGGATGCTGTTGGAACCGTAGCTGGTAGGCGCGGATTGAATGCGGAGATGCACCTCCAGCAAGAAATGGATGTGCGCTAAGAATAGCACCTATTGTAAGTGGATCATGCAATGGCGTGAGATTCTACTTCTGCTTGCTGCCATAGTATGAACCTTTACAGGCTTGCCGCTCGATCACTCCAATGGCAACATTTTCAATCTTTGCACTGGATGGGTATATCGTTTTTTAATATTCTTGTATTTTATGCTTGTAGTGTGTACTGTTTTTGCAATTGTCATGGTTCCTTGAAAACAAGGTTCCTTCCTCATTTCATGTATTTTTGGCAACATTTGCGAAATTGTCATATAATAAAGGCATTTGCGCACTCAAAGCTTCTTTCTGAACATATGATAACATTTTGTCTTCAGTTGTTTATTTTGCAATTAATTGCTTCTTGTAAACCTGAATATATTTGCCAAATCCATTATTTTATAGTCAACAGATCGTTTTTCCATCGCCAATAGTATTTTTTTCCTTCTGGCAGTACACAACGTAGGGAAATCCACTGGCATAATTGTTCAAGAAGATCGTAAGTTTCGTCTTCCGCTGCTTGATGCATGTTGGTCGGAAAGACATTCTACAGGTGGTGGCCAAAAGCATTTTTCCAGGGGAGGAAAGAGTGGTGAAAGTTACAACTCGAAACTAAGAGAAAACATTTTTGGACCACATAAAAAGTAATCAGGAAAATTTCAAAATCCAGGGAGAAAGGCCCCCTGCATCCCATTTCCGACGCCCATGGCTTGATTCACTAAAAATAGAGTAATTTCCTCTGTTTTGGCATGTGATTCTAAAATTGGTATGATTATGCAAAATTTTTGTTTAGATTTTGCGAGTGGATAACTTTTAATGACGTCTCAGTAGTTTTGAACCGTCCCATTTGGGTATAATTTAGTCCAGATTCTCACAATTGATGCATCCTACATAGTTCATGTATGCCGTGTAGTCTCGTTATCATAGATATCTGTAATATTTTGTTCAGTAAAAATGGATCTTCATCTCCATCTGTCTTAATTAGGGTTAGTTCGGATATCAATACGCTTTTGCTGTGCGTATAACGGATATATTCGTATATTTGTATTTTAGCTAACCGGTTAACCGCATAATAACCCCTAATAGTTGGCTTATCGATTTCGCGATATTTGCGTGATGAATTGATTATAAGATCACAACACAGTTATATCGTAAATATGCACATGCACCGCGTACGGGCGCAAATGAAGAAAATCATGCATTGGTAACATTTACTTTTTCTGCAACGCAGTTCTTATGAAGCACGACGCATTGACTGCGTAAACGAGGATAAAGTAGCCCCACACAAGGTTCTCACTTTTAAAAGCGTTTGAATTCCATTTCAGTAGCTCTTAATAATTGGCCAGTTCAAAAATATATATACTGTACACTCGAATTCAAAACTTTACAACTGAATCGCTTTACAGCCTAGCTTATACTGCACGGACTACATTTGCAATGCGAAAGCACTCTTCCGTTAAACTACTAATTGCGGGGTTTTAGTAGAACTTAAGTCGCCCGTGTCTTCAGTAAACAAGGATTTATCCAAACTTTCTGAAGAAGTGCAAAACGTATAAGTAACGTTAGCTTTTTGTTCAGTTTAACCGGAAGAATCATATCCGGATATCGGACAGCAAAAAAACTCGAGATTACCCTGTTAACCGTTATCCGAATAATCAAACACTGGTTAAAGTAATTTCGCCTTTGAATGTTGCAGGATTTTGATCGTTTCTGCGTCTTCCTTCTCCATGTTTTTTGATTTCTTAAGTTCAGGTTTTTCTCTTTAAATTTTTTATTCATTTTCATAGACATACTTCTGCTCGTTTTCCTAAAACTGTAAAAGCACCAATCAAGTTGATAATTTTTCTGTAATGTTTCGTTGAACGTTTCCTAAATTACACTTTAGAACTACGTTTTTCTTCAAATGCAAACCCTGTTCCACGGTTTTGTCAAATTCATAGGAACCCGCGTAATGTTCTGGCAGATACATGTTACATTCTGCTTCCTTCCAGTGACAGTTCCATCCTAGATGCTTTTCAAATTATTTCTGCAGATTAAGCGTTTACTCAGCATTTTGTCCATTTGTTTTTCATTGCGCCTTGGATCGCCAAATGGTCTCTATACGACGTTTAGGGTATAGGCTCCATGTTCAGCAGCAACTAAACACATCAACCAGGAACTTTCAGTGCCTGATGGAAGTTGAATGGCTGTGGCGCCAGCATTCCAGACTGGTAGCGTCCCTATAATGTTAGCAGGTTGATGGTGTGATTTGCAACGCATACAATTGCTGACATAAATTAACAACAGTTCTGGAGATGATCGGCAAAATTTTTCACGAAACGAAGCTTTCGTTGTTGTTCGTCTTCTCCGCTTTTCGACAAAACACCCGCGGAGCGAGCCTGTAACACAAAGTTTGATGATTGAAGGTTTGTTAGATATTGATGGAGCATGGACACAACGCTGGTAAAATTTTTGGTTGCTGGCATTAGACGATCAAATTAACCATTTGCGAATGCAGGTATGATTTAAAAACATGTTTAATAGTTTGTAAATCGTTAAATGGTTTAATCACATAATCAGTAACGACCACCTGTTCTTCGAAGTAGCAAGAATATTGCAAATACATTGTTTTTGTAGAGCACGAAACAATGAATTTGAAGCGTTTCGAAAAAAGAAGTTGCTAATATTTTCGAAACAACATTTTTCAGTTTTTGACATAGCTGGTGAACGCACTGTAGTAATAAAACAAGCGGACTAAATATACGTGTATACCTTGGAATTGTTCGTAATCTTATATTCAAATTAGGGTAGCGGAAAATAACGCACATATTGTTTAGACCAGCTGTATCCAATCTGCAATCTAGTCGAAGTTTAGTGCGGTCCAGTTGAAACTTTTTGTTATTGTGTACGTGCAATGCAATAACAACCCGCCTTTATTTTGGTAAACCTTGATTTCGACATTTTTGTTGCAGTGGTGCTTAGTGCCTTTTTATCACGTACTGCGTGCTGGCACATTTCCACTTGACCATTGACATCTAGACGCCACAATGGTTTCTACTCATGTGTCCCTCTGCATTGAACTGATTTCTAACTACCCTTGATGTTCAATTGGCACTAAACGCATCTATACCATAACAGTGTGGAGTCAAGGTAACATACAGTCGTTATCATTAACGAATCCTAGAATTCGAACGGTTTGAGACTAACGAATCCTAGGATTCGAACGGTTTGAGTATAGCTGTAAACTTTGATTTGCCAAGTTTGTGAAAGTAAGACATTCAGTGTGCGGCACTCATTTGCGATATTAAGACAATTTTTGGCCCCGTAAGGCATTTTAGCAGGACATAGCTGGTTTAGAACACGTTTTCTAACTTTTCTTGGTCTTTTGCTTCTTCCATTGTTTGCGGAAGATTCAGGCCTTTCGTCTCCGGAAGAAAATATACAGTCAAAGAAGCAATGACGGCGAAGCTCCCCAGAAACAGGTAAGGGATGGATTCGTGAGCAATGTCCCCTGAAGCGAATAAATCACGTAAACCGCGTTGTATCTCTGTAAGAGTCACGCAACAATTTTAAATCTGGATCACTGTAAACATAGTGTTCGTTGAATAACAAGAAGAATTAAGACGTGCTTTCACAAAAGTATAAAAATTTAAAATCTTAGTTTTTTCTAGTAACCATTGAAGACTCAATTAGTACTTGTTTAACAACAGTCGGGAATCGAGGGCAAAATGTGACTCTGATTTCAATTGATCTAACAGTTTTAAATTAAGTTGTATTTCCTAGAAATGCAGCAAAATCGGAAATGTATTCACTGACAGAAATTAAAAACGGTGAATGGTAATTCTGTAAATAACCTAACTTTTTAAAAATTCTGTGTTAATGTTGTTTTATTTGAATACCTGTAGAAATTGGTTATTACATAACGAAAACACTGCAAAAAGAGAGTCTGAGGTTTTGCGGAGTTCCGACAGTTTATGTTTAATAGTCCCAGCAATAATAGTTCGATAACTTACACAAAAGATTCAAATAACTTTGAGATCGGCTGAAAAGAGACAGACTTCTCTTACCAAGATACAGCACATACGGAATCAAAATTCCGCCGATTCTTCCGCTAAATGATGCTGCGCCATAAGCTTGATTGCGAAGAAGGGTAGGAAAAAAATCGCCGGTGAAGATATAAATAACCATGAAAGATATGCTGATAAAAAATTTTCCCGTTAAAGAAGAAACAATTTCACCGGTTGGTCCCACTTGAAAAAACAAGAAAATTCAAAAATTACTCCCATGGTTTTTATTCACTTCATCTAACCTCTGGAACATCGGTACACTTTAATGAAGTTTATTTATGTTTGTGAAGACTGTCTACAAGAATAAAACGTATCCACAGAAACGACAATGTGATATTTGACCAGAACTACAAAATAAATTCGAAGCTTTTCTTTACATGTTATCAACTTTAAAGATCACTTCAAAACCAGTTCTTTTACAAAAAGACTGTAAGATTAGGTAAAAGAAGGATAAAGTAACAGCAAACGTCTGCCATAAAAGAGTATCAAATATAGCAGGCTTTCTTTGAGAAACTGCTTGTTATCAAAACCGATATTGACAAATCTGTTCAAGATGTTCACTTGATGATGAAATGCGGATAGAATGTTGCTGGGGAAATATCGCTTAGTGCGTTTTATTAGCGAACGGTATTTCAGACTGTATTGAATAGCTGCAGAGATAAAATAAGACGCAAGTGGTTTTAGCAAATCTCCTATCAAATGAAACGTTTGAGAAAGGCATTCTCAAATGAGCACCTTCCTTCGAAAAACTTTGACTAGTATCGGAAAACCTTCCACTTCAATGAATTTATGATTTGCAATACATATTCATAGCTGCTTTTTTACGGTCGTTTGATAATTTCTAGCAGTACAAATATAAAACAAAGAAACAATTCTTTGTAGTTTGCATCTCACCTGACTTAGCAAGCGGGGCAAAAAGTAAACAAAGACCGCACATGCCGGTAGAGAAAAAGAACAATTGACGATTTGAGTATCTTCTTAGAATAACAAGAGCCACACCGTAGCTTGAAGTTTCCACCAAAGCCGTATACACGGCGTTGAGGTATATGCTGCCTCCTAACCGGTTCGCATTTAGGGAAAGTCCATAGTAAGATGTCGAAACTGCAAAACTGCTGGCAGCGTAAGGTGCACTAACATCTTTGAAACGAACCAGCAAACACGGTAATTGCAATTCAAATATTTATGTAAGTTATGTCGCAAAAAATTTAGAAACGGTAACACTTACAAGGTAATGGGTATACGGCGAGCAGCTAATGCTTAAATCGTGTTGTAATCGAAAACACAACTCCGAAGCGGTGGACTACATGTCTATCCATGCAATTAAAAAGCTGCTGTTGTAGGAATCAAGTGTTTTTATTGGTTGCATATTGTAAATAAGCTTGCAGCAGATCTACAGAGCAAAACTATAAGTAGTACGTTGGAGGTAAACGCTTATTTCGTTAATGCAGGGTAGACGAAAATGAAGTATACTAATTAACCGTAAAACTAACAGAGCTAGTTGTGAAATTGAATGACCTTACTTTGGTTACAGTTTTATGATTTCTAATCAGAGCAAGAGATAGAATACTTGCTGTTGCGTATGATGAAATGATTTTGCATCAATCGCAGGATTTTAAAGCATATTTTTATGAAACATTTATTGCCTTACTAAGCCAATCCCAGTTTTAAAAGACGACGTCGGAGAAACGATTTCTTAAGCAAGTCGAAATAGCTGAGATTTTTGCTTCCATTTGAAGAGGAATCGTTTGCATGAGTTTTGTTCTAAAAATAAACAAAAATCAAGCTGTAGTTTTTTACCAAAGCCGTTGCAATTATACGAAGCCTGCTCACCTGCTTGTCGTCAGAGGTAATAAATGGCAATTGGATTTCCGTTTGTACATCATTAACGCGAGATATTGTTTTAAGAACTTTTGCAGCTTTATGCAATCGGTTAGCCTGTATGAGCCAAGCCACAGTTTCTTCTATGAACCTAGCAAACAATAAGAAGGCTTCAGCGCGTACTTTTCTAGCGTTATCAGACTGAATACAGCTTTCAAAACGAGAAGGATGCTTTTGGCAAGAAAAATAAAACTGCTGCTTCACAGCTTTCAGATGTGAAAACATCGGACACATAGCACAAATAAACCTAAAAAAGTAAAAAACTGCTAGTGCTGGCCAGTAAATCAATTTTTCATTTATTTTCATGCCCGTTTTTCTATTGGGGAAGGTTGTGAGAATAACAGCCCTATGACGACTCCAAATACTTTACGTTTTCAGCAACGTTAGATACGAAGAGGGGACCAAGCAAGGTCAAAGATGTAATCACGCCACCTGGTCCTTGGTCGACATCTGGGTCGCTTTCCTGTGGGTGTAGCCAGCATGACTTGCCTCGCCAATTTTTCATTGAAGGTTCTGGTTGCAAGGCCGAACCAACGTAGCTGGAATCCCTTATTTGGAGAAGTAGCTCGCCCTGCAGTGTTCCGCAAATTTCTCAGTTCTACACTTTGTCCCGAAACGCCACTTTGCGAACTCCAAGCAAAATCCGATCTCTGCCCTTGTACTTGAGATAGCGCTCTTTCAGTGATTACCCAAAATTCACGACCATAGTTGATTATCAGAATAACAACCGATTAATAACCGGATAGCTTTCTCTCTAGCATACACGAATATTTTTGAATGTGTGAAAACAGTAAATATTTAAATTGATAACTCTACACCGTTTTCTTCTGGTGGCTTGGCTTTGCCTGCAATACATTTTACTTCAATTTACCCTGTAACCGCATTACTCATATTACATTTTATACCCAGAGCAAAAGACTTTTACTAACTATTATGCACTATTCCCTTTACAAAATAAGCAGTTTCGTTCTTGGGAGGTCTGCAGCCTAGATGACCCTTGGTCCTTCGCAGCCTCCCACTCCCTCATGCATTTTGTAAATCGATGTACTTGGAAGTCATCGCAGTTCTACATTATAGTAAGCATGATGACGTCATTCATGCGTATATCTCAAAAGCTTGTACTTCATCAAAGTAAATGTATTTGCGCCATCAAGCGTATACACTCTACTACCGCCATGTATGTATCCTCGTCTTCCTTCATGTATTTGCGTATTCCATGGTACTGCGATGCATGCTTAAATTCAAGCGCCTTGCGTGTGGGAGTGACGACGTAACTCAGTACAATGAAATAACGCAATAACAAAAATAGCTTGGGTGTATCAGGAAAATTGCCAAGTGGACAACTGCCAGCTGGATAAGTGCCAACTAGGACAACAGCGTCTATGAAGCGTAGTTGTGATTAGGTTCTACATTCAGCACACACTTCCTTTTAGTATATATGCCAAAGCCAATATGCATGACCGCGCTATTTTATGCCTTACCAGGTTCGTGACCTATATGCTTCTGTAGGCTTTCCTAGCAGTGCTTCATAAATGAAGGCTTAGCAGTCAAAGCATCTTCTTCTTCATCGTTTGAGCGAGTTCTTTCAGTGCATTGCTAGGCTGCACTAACAAAGATTGTCAGCAGTTTGTTCCTCTGCGCCACACTCACACGCTTCAGAAACGGGCCACGCCCCCTTTGTGTAAACATAATCGGTAACGCCTGAACCCGGTGCGGAGGTGGTTGAGTCGGTTCCATGACTATTGAGACCAATTCATTTGAGACCATTCAATTGATAACATTCGTTTGACACCACGTTCATTTGAGACCACATTCACATGAGACTTTTTCATTTGAGACCACATTCGAGACCTATTCATATCAGACCTATTCATTTGAGACCATATTCATTTGAGACCACATTCGAGACTTATTGATTTGAGACCACATTCATTTGAGGCTTTTTCATTTGAGACCACATTCATTTTCGGTCACATTCATTTTACGCCACGGTAAAGTGAAGCTGTTTTGATTTACAGTGTATTAGATTTTTATGATGCACCTTCCACTTCTTTGCAGGGGACCTGAAGTTTTGCGAGGTGGTTGTTCATTCGAAGTTTTGCAAGGTTACGCCTTTCCGTGTCCAGAGGTTACTCACGCTGGCTTGTAACTGCACTCGCACTTTGAAACACCGCGGAGGCCAGAAAACGCTTCATACCTCGGGTTAAGAAGGGAGCGTTGCACCTCTGAAATGTCATTTAGACCAAGTCAAAGAATTTTATGCTTTGCGTTCCAGAAGCGTCGCCAGAAAGTTTTCAATAGGTGGGCTTTGCGTTTCTGCGGGGGGGCTTTTAGTCTGTGCGGGGAAACTTGACACTAAAAATTGACAAAACTCAACTGATTATAGTGTTTCATGATGCAGTTTGAGAGGGCTTGGAGCTTTGTTTGGGGGGACTAAGCCCTCAAAAGCCCCCCGTGGCGACGGGACTGTTGCGTTCCTGTCCGTTTACTTTATCGAGGCGCCACAATAGTTTCAGTTTTTAACTGAAATATGAAAGACGAGAAAAGAAAAATGTCTTTTTGCGTTTGTCGAAAGAATCAGAGGAGAAAGTCAAATTTCATGGATTTTGAGAAGAGAAATGCAACTGCGTATGAGCAAAATGTCTGACGCGTGATCTCTTACAAATGAGACTGTTTTAGTAGATAACGCAATTTCATATGAAAATCTCACAATGTCTGAAATAGCACATTGCTATTGGGCCAAACAATGAGAACATGTTTCTCGCCCGAATTTTGTGCAAAAAATGAAGAAGCGGTGACTTCTTCATTTTCACTAAATATGTTTCGAGGTGATCGTCATTTCAACATTTTTAGCAAATTTCTGCTATTCTTCGGAATTAACGCGCCTCGACAAAGGAAACAGGCACGAACGCAAAACATATAATTCTTTGACTTGGCCTAAAATATGACATTTCAGAGGTGCAACGCTCCCTTCTAAACCCGAGATATGAAGAGTTTTCAGGCCTCCGTGCTGTTTTAAAGTGCCAGTGCATTTACAACCCAGCGTGAGTCACCTTGGACAGGGAAGGGCGTAATCTTGCAAAACTTCGAGTGAAGAGTCACCTTGCAAAAGTTCAGGCCTCATGCAAAGAAGTGGAAGGCAAATCATAAAAATGTAATTCGCAGTAAATCTAAACAGCTTCAATATGTGGCGTAAAATGAATGCGATCTAAAATGAATGTGGTCTCAAATAAATATGGTTTCAAATGAACGTGGTCTCAAATCAATGTGGTCTCATATGAAAAAGTCTCAAATGAAAGTCTCAAATGAAAAAGTCTCAAATGAATGTGGTCTCAAATGAATAGGTCTCAAATGAATGTAGTCTCAAATGAATTGGTCTCAATTTTCTGCACACCGGTTGGGCCGGATCGACGCTGTTCTTGTAGGTGCTGATGTAGGGGATGAAAGTACGGAGCCTCGTAGTATTCTCCAACCACTCCGCATTGCATGGGGGATCCGCCCAGAGCGTTTCCCCAAGAGCAAATGTAATGTGCAATTACCGTATTTATTCGAGTATAACGCGCAAAATTTTGCACGGAATTTTAATCAAAAATTAAGGGTGCGCGTTATACACGAGTTTTTTCATCAGCACGCTTTATTTTTATTTCTTTTTTTATCTTTAAAAAAAAATAAAAATTATAAATCCAACTAACGTGGGATCACTAGAAGACCATTTCCAGCACTTAAACATCTTATGCCTTCCCAAACTATATAGCTTTTCAGTAGGCAA
>JGI24022J15233_10004355_pt1 | contig 14587 bp, 9 predicted proteins | sample Ectturendosymbi2_FD_15233 | JGI IMG/M metagenome (IMG submission 15233) | reverse complement strand
CGATACAAACGCTGTCAAAATTACTGTATTGCTCAGTCACCTAAGAAACAACTATGCTTTTATTGTAGGATACTGCTGGTAGCTCTACACATAGCTCTTATCTGCGGTACAACCTTAAGCTTTGATCACATGCAGTGAAGTTTCAGCCACGGAGTAACTTGGTTGAAAGGAGCCCACTGGCCAACACTCAGAAAATAGTTAGGAAACAATACAAATCCGGTATTGAACGGCTATACAAAAACCCGAAATCACTGGAAAACACTCCGAAAAACGCAAACCAAACAACCATCTACTGAAACCAAAAGAATAGTAAATATTAAAATACAAGCTAGGTAGGGGCCCGGTTTTTACATTTAGTTTGGCAGGGGGGCGGCCACCCGTCAGTTATGCCACTGATGCCACCCGTCAGTTACCCCTGCCACCCGTCAGTTATGCCCCTGATCAGGTGCGTTTCAAACATGAACACCCACGAGTTCTTTTGATAGAGTCACACGTAACAATCGGTACGATTCAGCAAACGCAGGACGCAGCCTGCGTGCTTTGGGTATATCGACACAACAGTTGGCATGCGGCTTGACCAACCGTCATTTTGAGATTCACGGAAACTCGTTGGAAGGCTCCATGGCGTTATCACCACGAAAGTTGAATAAAACTAACTTTCGTGAGTAATAATTTACATATATTTTTGACGAAGTTTAACCTAAATGATCATATACCGGCCATTGACTATGCGTACCACAGTTTGTTAGAGACCCCGTGGATCTTGAGGCCCTAGGCTTAAGCCTATATGGCCTGTAGGTAAATCCGGCGCTGGTCCTGATCCAGACGTGATCCTTGCTCATCTCTGATTGTCACATGCGTTACTTACAGACACTAAAGATGTCTTATGAGCGGAAGCAATTTACCGTTTTCATATGCAATTTGCAGGTCTTATATTTCAACACCTTTTTGGAATATTGATACAACTGATGGGTCGCGTTCTTCGCAATCTATGAAGCTGGATGTATTATTCCGCAATATAATTCATTATCATTTGACGTGACAACAGTATAACAACCGGTTTTATTAGCAGACAGCTATAACAAAACATTCGATACATGACGTCACACAATAACAAATGACCCGATTTTGTCTGAGTGAAGAGCAATCTCTTCTTCGCAGGGATCTTTGAAATCGTCAGAATTCAAGGACAAAATGAACGATTGCACCGAACAAAAACAGTAACCTGCGCGATGAAGTAACAAAGTCTGACGAAACAAAGCGAGATATCGCAAAAATAAACGAGTGCAATAGCGGGAAAAAAACGCAAATCACAACGCAGTGGAGGCAAAATTTTTGAAAAGATATGTGAAAGCAATGTAAACTGCAATAATCCGCTGGTGCTTTGCGCGGAGCGTAGCCAGCAAATCAAAATTGGGTAACTTATTTATATCGACGGAGACAAAAATGTAAAGTTGGTTACCAACACCATGTGATGAACATTCTAACATTTGAAAGAGTTCTTTTAAAATTAACTGTCTGTGCTGTACCTAGGCGATGAGAAGTAGAGTACATTGCGAAATTCCTAAATGAACCACACCTTGCACAAAAAATACAAACTGTACACTCACAGGTTATACGAAGGAAGTAAGTCAGACTCAGCAGACGCAGACATGGACACCGATTTGTAATCAAATGATGAAGATGAAACTGCTTTTAAAGTGTGTTTCTCTATACTTCTTCCGTCAGCTTCAAACGGCAAATAAAGTACTTTTCAAGAGGAGATTAGGAGAGTTATCCAGAAATTTTACATTTTCTATTAATGTAAACGGAATAGTTAAAGACACTTATTAAGCAAAATAAAAGTACCCAGAATGCAACAATATTAATGTAACTCGTCTACAGAGATTTGTAGGCTATAAATCAGGAGCGACTGCAGGTTAACAGCGTCACTCGGGCTCATCACGCGATTTATGCCAAGGCTTCCTCTCTCTCTAGGACAGTGGTTCTTAAGCGGGGTGACACGCCTGCGCAAAGGGCGTCAATTAATTTCCAGGTGGGAGCGAGGCCTTACGCGCTCTACAATACGGAAGTTTTTGAACGGGCAATTGTTCCATCCAATTTACTTCTTTAAAGTTAGGTTTTTGAAACAAAGGACAACTACTTAAGGGAGACGTGGTAGATAAAAGGTTAAGAACCACTGCTCTAGGAGGCCTTGTTTGTACTGACCGACACTGAATGCAACTGTTCGAGGATTGCGTCACTGAAATTTCCATTTGCTCTCATTCTGGCTGGCGCTATCGTTGTTCTGTGACGGTAGTTACGTAACAATAAAGGAGAAGTTCTCATCAGAACTCATCCATTGTTTCGTAAAGTGAGTTACAGAGCTATGATAATGCCAGTTATTCCTCTGAGTACTAGGCTCATTCATACTAGCCCGAGTCACTGGAAAATTTATCGTACGTTTGAAATTATTCTCGAATGTCCATTAGATTGGAGTTCAAATCCAATGTTCTATACAAATCCATTGCTTCAAAAAATCATTCAATCTGATATGAAATATATTTATAAAAATACTTAATTGCAGAGGGCAGCTCTGGCTCTAACGGATGAGCCCGAGCAAAGCGTGAGCGAACGAAGACGAGAGAATGTCTACTACGACAGGGCGTAGCCAGGTTTTAAGATTTGGGGAGACAAATTACATATTTAGGGGGGCAAGAGTTTTGTTTTCATTATATGTTAAAACAAACTTTTCTGGTCACAACAAAATTTGGTGGAGCAAAAAAATTGGGGGACACTGCCCCTGAATGCCCCCATGACTATGGGCCTGTACTATGGACGATATTTTTGATTCAGGTCACCTACAGCATGAACGCGAAAGGCCAGACATGGAACCAAGGATGCCGGAGAGCGGGGAAATGGCGGTAACGGGGCGGAGGTGCCTTTCCACACCATTATCATTATAGGTAAATTCATGGTTCATCAATACCACATTGAAACAAATTTATTGCAGCTATTTGCGCAGCCAGAAAATTCACAAGGGTTTTCTACAACTTCTGTTGTTATTTTTGTGGTCAAGTTGTTGCTAAACAAAAAGAAGTATAATTGATAACGATTTTTGATTTTTCATGTTTCCATTGCCCTCAACTCTATTGCTGGTCCCCCTGCCCTGCCGCTGTTCCGGCGTCCCTGCGTGGAACGAAAATATATGAGCAGTGACAAGGCCCGACGAAAAAAGCCAGAGTTAGCAACCTTAATTTGTGAAGTCGGTGGTGGCACTGGCAAAAATACACAAAGCCAGCAAGCTAGCGCCCTAAAATGTAAACCATAATCGAAGACCCGGGCTAAGCCCGAGAATTCTGATTCGCCATTGCTACAAATACTATGATAGCAGTTTTTGTTTCTTTACGGATATTAGAAAAACGTTCGCAGTAGATTTTTGTTCAGCACAGAATTAGATAAACGCAAGTTTTTTTTACGGTCGCAAAATTTTTGCAGCACTTCACTACTGCAGTAAAAGAAACATTATGTCAGATTGTCAAGTATTTTACTCTATTTTGTACTAAAGCAGCCTGTTTATTTCTATAGCAGCAGTCAAACAAAGCGTCTGAATCCTTTTAACGGAAACTGGTTTAAAAGAAAACCTTTGAGTATATAACGCTTCGCAACAATGACAAAGAACTACTTTTCTGCTGTACAGTACCAGCCTTAAACGATTCTCCAAAGCTTTACATGCAGCACTGCACTCAAGTTTTACCAGCGACAGGGCCGGATGCCAAGAGAAGATGGTACGTCGAAGTGTCAAGACTAAATGTTTTTGATTTTCCGTCACTGATGGTTTTCGTCATGTTTGCAACTCGAGAAAAAGAGCACACAATGAACCCTTCTTTAGATGAAACGCTCCACTTCGACACACCCTATATAAAACAAAGGTATATGATAAAAACTTCGAACTTATAATCGCAGAACAAATGAGATTGTTTTCAACTGCGTTGATTGAAATTTGTAAAAAACGCTGAAATTTGTCGTTTTCGAGGAATAATAGCGAAGCGCTTTTATGTTTGAAAAATAATCTCTTTCGCTGATGCCCACATTCGGCCACGTCAGGGGTGGACAAAGATGCAGCTAATACGACTTATTCTTGCCATTTTGTGATGAAATCTTACTTCGATTGGAAACACTATTGTCAGAAATCAACGTCTCCACAAACTGCGGTCTTTCCCATACAGTAAACTTCTGTTAATCTGGATTCGGTTCATCCGGATCTTCACCGAATCTGTACAAAACTGGTGATACGAATGATTTGCAATGTTTTTCCAATAAATACTATGAATAAACAGGATTATTGCCAATGCCAGAGTTCCGTTGTCACAGGGGCCTTAGCTCTCCCAAACGAGGCTAAATGGAAATTCAAATATTAGATATCAGTTGCTTTTTTCTATCGACCTGTATTCTGTTCTGTCTTAGAACTTAATTTTTAAAATATGTTTCTGAAATTGCTTTACCGCAGTAATTCGTAGAAAAAATCAAATTGAGGGCAAATTAGTTTATCATTGAGTCACTGCAACTTCACATTTGGCTGCTGTGACCCGGAATAACATCGCCTGGTCAATTTTGATACGTTTGTGATGTAATAAACACGTTTGAGCGCAAAGCGTCAAGATTCATTGCTTGGTGCAATTTTTTAAGAGATTTTGAAGGACCGAAATGGTTTCTCAAATTTTTCAACAATCTCTCAAATTACAGTTGAAATTCGTTGCACAACCACCACCAAAATATACTAAATCCTTGCTTTACAATCATCTCGGTTTTTCAGATAAAGCAGTTGCGGTTTCTCAGAATGCCTTAGTGTTGAGCAAGGTCAAACCTTAAAAACCTTGTGTTGAACGAAGGGCGAAGTTAGCCTGCATGCCTCGTTGTTGACGTCACGTCCAGCACTCAGATTTGCACTTAACGTAATCTATCTGCAGGTATTTTTGGAGCAAATTTCATTACGGGTTGCCCAGATAGACTTCATATCAGGCACGTAGCCAGGAATATTGATGGGGGGAGGGAAGCAACAGCCAAGCCTCAACATTTGATTATTTAATGCCCCTTGTTTTCGAAGAATCATCTATGAAAGGTGCCTTTTTCTGGCGCTTTTTTTTAAATAATAGGTTCAGATTTAAGCCGACAAATACATTGTCCATTTTCGTTGAACTGAAAAATTTTAAAAGGTTGTTTTTAATAACGTTCCAAGTTTCTATTTTGAATGAACGCCACCATTTGCTCGTAAACCCTTCATGCAAGAGCGCTTGTGAAAATCTCGATGTTTTGTGTTTGCCTTTTGCAACCAATATTGCAGTTCTCATTGTGGTCATTGTGGCCGCCATCATAGGCGTAGCCAGGGGGGCCAAAGGGGCCATGCCCCCCTAAATGTTTGGAAAACATAGTCATTTTGTGCTTTGAGAGGCGCTTTTCCAAACAAAATAGCGTTATTCACCTAAAATCAAACATTCTGCCTCCCCCCGAAATTTTTTGGCCACCCCCCAAATTTTTGGGCTGGCTACGCCACTGGCCGCCATTATGATTGCATTTTTATATTTACACGCTTCTGATGTACACCAACACACGTTCAATCGAAATCGAGCAGCGACTTCGCTTTAGACACTGACCCTCGAAGTTGGTCTACAAAACTTGCACGCATAAAAGACGTAGATCTTATCCAATTCTTGAGCGACTGGTTGACGTATGGAGCTGATAACGTAAAGCAGGGGTGGGAAACCTTCGGCCCGCATGAACATTTGATTTGGTCCGCATCAGATTTTTCCTTACCCGTGTTAGAGCACAACATGGCGTCAAAACGAGGCTCGACGATAAGTAAGTACTTAGAGAGTACGTTAAGAGAAGTCACTCTTCCTTATAGTTACACAAAAGTAGAATATTAGGACAAAATGAATTGATTTTGCGGCCCACCAGCCATAATATACAATTCATGCGGCACACGATATAGTAAATAGGTTCCCCACCTCTGACGTAAAGGCTAGAAAACCTCAACGCGTTGAAAAATGTTTGGATTTCATGTCATTAAACAATATGAAATGCATTGCAAAAGTTACAACAAACTTGCATATGTTTGACCCACGCAGTCTGAACAAAGTGTGAAAATAGTTTGTGTGTTTGTGAAACGAAGCCACAATCCATTCTTACAACGGCTCTGCAGGTTTCCGCAACTTAACACAACGGTGGCTTAATTGATCTAGCCCAAAATCGGTTGAAATCCAAACAGGAGTGACGAAGGGTCAAAAAACGGGCCGTGCCGAGGCGATCCAAAGCAGAGTTGTCTTTTTCAACGTTACCACTGTTTGTCTTTTTAGCGTGTAGGTACTTGAGAAAAGAGTGGAATACTGACATCAAAATCAAACTTAGTAACTTAGGCTGCTGCCCAAAATCCTGATACAATCTTTTCTTTTCTTGTTTTCAAAAGTTGTTTGAGGCTTGGGTTGTTGTTTGACGCGTTTTCACCAAACGCAGATTTTGGTAGCGCTCAAAAAAGTTTGGGAACGGCTGATTCTAGCCATTCTAGCGTAAGCGGTTGAATTTTTTTTAAATCCATGAGTGTTTAAACAACAAAATCTAATTGACTGGCAAAATTAATCTTTTCATTTTAGTTTCATGCGCCTTATCGATGAAACAGATTGCAAGCTATCTGGAAGCAAGGGTAGTGTCAATATACTCAGCATCTCCCAAATGAAAACCATCTTCCTACTTACTGTACGTTAGATTTTGCTGCTGAGACTGCCCGTTGCAGGAGAATGGTTTCACGTTTACAGCAGGATAAGGTGGCAATTAACATTTGATGAAAGTTGTAGCACTTTTAGACTATGCACAAGTCGGATTGTGATTACTTGACCAAAGTTTTTTTTCTCGCCGGAAAGTTAATATGAAATCATTGATGAAAACGGTAACGCTCAAAATGATTGTGACTGAACCGTTACAATGCAGTTTTAATCGTAACAAATAAATATCTAGAAAGAATGTTATTGTTGTTAAACAGTGTCTGCGGCAGATGTCTCACACACTGTGCGGCCCGCGATGTTTTTTGGGAATTTTGAAATAATTAACATTTAGGTTGTTTAGTTTATTCATCGGTGTTTAAAAGTGCTAGGTAAGCGAATCAACAAGTTCATTTAAAACGAACGTAGAAAGGGCTAGAGAAAAATCCCCTATAACTCACAATACCATTCGCCATAAAAAGATGTAAGAACTGTTTCTAGTAAGGCTCAGGTACCGCCTTTGTTACGTCAGAGTCATAATGCGGCCCTAAGGTAGTCATGATGCGAACCTGTTTTTCTCCTTTCGCCCTCGGAGCAATTTGAGTTTGAGTGAGACCCCTGGTGTATGGTTTATTTGCGCAATAAAAAAGACTTTGAAACTGGATTTCTTCTCAACCGAAGTTTGAGCTTCAAGGCATGTAAAACGTACATCACCGCTATTTAGTTTTAAAACAGTACAAAAAATATACGGTTTACATTTAAGGCTACGGTTTATGCTGGAGACAAGGGTAAAATCCACAGGATTTGTAGCACGCCAGAGTTACCAGAAAAGAGGGAAATTTTTGCGATGTGCTTGAAATTAAGTTTACATCACTGTTAGATGAGATTCAGCAAGCTGGTGCATCAGAAACAGCTGGGAAAAGCGTTACTCCTTGTTTTACTTTGGCTAGTGATTACAAGCAGTTAGATACAAGATCGTATTTCATTATCACTAACTTCCACACGGAGATTAAACCTCAGGAAAATGTCAACCATGACATGAATTCTCCAACAGCTACACTACACACAACCATAATCGTCCGAAGGGGAGGGGTAGAAGGGGTCCTTAGACCCCCCTGCGTTTTGAAAATTGATATTTTCCTATTATATGTTTAGCAAAAAAGGTTGTTTACTTAGTTTCGAGTGGAAAAAATGAAATTTCATTATTTTTTCCCACCCTACGAAAATCCTTGACTTCATCCGGAAAATTCTACTATTGCCCTCTCCTTGGTACACAACGTTTGATTAATCATGGGCAATTGGTGAACCACAGTGCTTTGATCAGGTTCTTTGGCTTACATATCAAAAGCTTGATCGACCTGAAAATTTTGGGTGCAACTTTCGGAATTGGGGGGGGGTAATTGCCCCCATTGCCTCCCCCCTGGCTACGCGCCTGCTTCATATATGGTACAGTATCGAAGTAGTATGCCTTCAGTGCTTATGACCAGATTTACATTTTTGGTCAGTATTCTGATCAGACAGAAAGGTAGAGTTAGCAGTGTAGTGACCATAGTGGAGTTTGTTTAGTAACCTTCGGCCCATTCACAAAAATTTCTACGACAGTCTTGGATTACAGGTTTCTTCACAGCCAAATATTTTTAAACCTACGAACTCCGACTGTTCATAACTGACTGGATATTACGTCTGATATGGCAATGTAAATACCTCCATAAATTCGTTTTTTTTCATACAGAGTTATGTTGTTGGATCGTTAATGTGTTCAATTTTTTTGGTGACTTTTGCCGATGTGACGTCAGGATAGAAACAAGTGTTTTCAGATGATCCTGATTTTCGCCTAACCGGGATAAAGTTGTGCGACGAATCGACTCCGGATCAAATACAGTAAACTGTACTTTGATGTCCGGCAGGACTTGGGGCCTGTTGTTACGCTTTTGGATAGAGCCGCTTCTCATCAGAGTTTCAGTGCAGTAATACAAATCCGCGTCCTCCATAAGTTGATTTGAAGAGAACGCTGCTGCCACATACTTTGATCCTGGTTCAGCAACAAGTTGAAGATCAAATTGGTTTGATTTCGCTTGCTGCAAACGAATNAAGTAAATATATATAATAACAATGACAGCAACAACGCGCANACAAATGATTGCTTGATAACACTTCTACAGCATGTATTTTTACAATTGACATTGACANTGGCTGCAGTTTGGCATAAACTAATCACCGCGTTCAAAACCCCACGACACCAACTGAAAGCTCATAATTCAAATGTCATTTGACTTCTATTTCGTAATCAAACTATTTCAATTTTCTCTGACACTATTTTCAAATCGCTAAAACAGCAAAAAAGTTCGGTTAAGATTTTTTAATTATTTTGTCGAAAATCTGAATGCAAATGCCGCAAAACATTGCTATGAAAAATACTAGCAAGTCAAAGTATGAATCAATATTTCAGTTGAACTTTAAAGAATTCGTTTAATCAGTGGTGGGATTCAAACTTTTTAAGAATAGGTTCTCTCACAAGAGGACTCACTAACAACAGGTTCTCTCATTATCACAGTTTCTAGAGGCTAACCATGCTGGTTGGCTCGATATAAGTGCAAAAGTTTTTGTGTTGCCACCTGGCACAGTTTAGCAAGGGAAATGATTGATTTTAGTCATTTTCCCAAATTTTAGTCTTGTTTTTCACTATTAAAAGTTAGTAACAGGTCTGTGAGAGGTTTGTCAAAATAAGTTTTAAGTAAAAAGCGTCCATAGGGAAAAAATGAGAACCTCTAACTTAAGCCAAGGACCGGTTCTCGGGATTAAAGAAATTCCAAGAACAGATTCTTGCGAACCGGTCAAATCCCATCATTGCGTTTAATGTTACTAAATGAAAAGCACTGATCATTTAGTGACGAAAGACTATTAGAAAATTCGAAAAAAACACCTCACGTGCTTCCAAGACGCAAATAAGCAGCCGGCGGTTCCAGGTTTGCAGTCGGAAGGATTCCTATAACAGCCCTTCACCACTTCGCAGCCATCATCTGGTACAAGCTTTTTAGGTTGAGAACCCGGCGAACCAGAAAAAGTGTACAAGGTTGGAGAGGCCCACCGTCGTTTATGACCAGCCATATTACCTGGAAATCCCGAAGATTTGTTTTCCATCAGACTTGGACAAGTTACATTTTTCTACGTTTGAACCTGACACAGCCCTGTCAATTTACAGTGCTCGGCTATAGCCGAGCATATGCACTATATATAGTGTATCGATATACACTATATATAGTGTATCGAATATATACACTATATATAGTGTATTGAAAATGTTAAAATAAAGCTCCGGTATGTTTTTTGAGTAGCAAACTTCTGGACTCATGGTTCGGCAGCATCTGGCCTTTTTAGGCCGCATACGGATTAGCTTATAGAGTTCCAGTTCGGCCAAACGCACTTCTAGTTGTTTATCCGGTTTAACTGTATTTGATGCGGCGCCAGAGCAATGCCAACATCACCTTTGGCATTCTATTATTCCTTTTGCGTTCTTTCTTTTGGACTTGCAGTTTATTTGTTTGTTTTCCATCAGAACATGTCAGTGATACCAGGTCAAGGCCAGAAATTATCACTGACTGGTTTCAAGTGACAATGTACCGCAAGGGAAAAGCAGCTACATCTGCTCGGAAAGTGTTTTACTACGAAATCGATTTCGCGTCAATGACGCATTTTCAATCCTGTAAATTGCAAGCAAAAGCTTACGGGTGAAATGATGAAACCGCAAGGCTGTCAGTTTATAATCGGTCTTTGTTCCGATCCTCACCTATGGCCATGAATCTTGATTAATAACTGGAAGAATACTACACAAAGTGCAAGCGGCAGAGATGGGATTTTTGTGAAGAGTTCACCGTGTGACACTTCGCGACAAAGTGCGCAGCTGTGAAGTTCGTAAGGCCCTGAATGTCAAGGCCATTTCTCTTCTGAATCGAGAGATCCCGACTACGCTGGTTCGGCAGTGTGTNTTCTTCATCGTTTGAGCGAATTCTTATCCACTGCTGGGCCGCACNNGATCTAGGGTGGATCCCAACCGGGAGTTTCCGGAAAAAAAGTGTNAGAATTGTTTGAACCCCTCGAACGATTTGAGCATAGCTCTGAGTAATTATGTTCCAAGGTACAAGCGGATAGTTTCAGAGAAGCAGCAACGAAAAAGTCAATAGTTTTTTTTCTAATGAGCAGTAAGGTATGAAAGTTGCACAGTACCACTACGGGTGTTTTCTGTTGTGTTGTCAGTATAATGCTATGTATTACGAGTAGTAATTTAAAAAATAAAAAATACTGCAAATTCGGACTGTTTTTGTAATTTCCACCCTTTTATTAAAACGAGGGGTTGCGAACGTCACTTTAATTTTATGAAAAGGGTGCCAGCTTCAAACAAGGTTGGGAACCTATGATCTAGCACAGAGGTTCCCATCCCGGGGTACCTGTACCCCAAGGGGTACATTTGCCTGTCTGAAGAGGTACATTTATTGTGTGCCGGAACAAATGAACTTTGAGATATATAAACGGAGTCTGCCTTTGTAGTTGCAAAATTCTAAACGTTCTATTAAAAATTCAGTAGATTTTTGTTATTTTACTCAGTTTTTTGTCATAAAGAAATTTTAGGGGTAGGCTACATGCTTATCTGTCGAAATGCTAAAGGTGTACATAGTGAGAGAAATGTTGGGAACCCCTGATCTAGCAGGTGATGAGCAGCCATTCGATTGTCTCGTCATTCAGAACCGTCACGCCATGGGCTCCGTGGGGAGGTCCATGGATTGGACAGTGTAGGACAACATGGTCAACGCAGTGCCGGATTAACAATAGTAGCAAATGTAGCAATTGCTACGGGCCCCGCGCTTTTGGGGACCCCGCGGTCTTCTGTAATAAATCTTATTTATTACATTCACTCTAAGAAGTCAGTATTTTGCTAAATTTGCCTTAAGTAGTAAGTGAAGGTTTTCAATTGAACGCTGTCTGTGTCCAGAAATTCTTGTTTAATTCTTTTTGTAGAGTTACGTAGCAAAAGGCTCAAGATTGCGGTCAGTAGTGTTGCCATTTTAGCTGATTTGTTGCTAAATCTAGCAGGATTTTCTCACTGTCAGCTATAAAATTTTCAATCTAGAACTTAGCTAATTTTCTAGCAGGACTTTACCAGCCGTTTGGCAGGTTTAACGGTAACAAATTCCTGACCAAAAACCTGTTTCAACAGTTTTTCAAGATGAAAACTTGCACATCTTCTTCATCAAAAATGTACTTATCTTCTTTATGACGTTTTTAATCAGGCAACACCAGGACAAAGCACAACTACCTGCCTTCAATTATTTGGAATTTTAATTATGATGCAACAAAGCTGCTTCACGCAGATAGTTGTATCATAATAACAAGCAGTGGCGTACGAGGCGTGGGGACGGGGGGAGCAGCCGCCCCCCCCCGGCTTGAAAACTTCAGGGCAAATTCTGTTTTCAGGGCAAGCCCAAGTTGCTCAAAAATCCTGAAAGATAAAAAATATTTCAATACAGTGTAAAATTTCAGGGCAAACTCTGTTTTTCAGGGCAAGCGCAAGTTGTTAAAAATTCTGAATGATAAATAGTATATATTCAATACAGTAAATTCAGGGCACACTATGTTTTTCAGAGCAGGCATAAGTTGCTCAAAAATCCTGAATGTAAAAAGTATATTCAATACAGTGAAAAATTTCAGGGCAAACTCTGTTTTTAGGGCAAGTGCAAATTCCTCAAAAATCCTGAAAGACAAAAAATATTTCAACACAGTGAAAATTTTCAGGGCAAGCGCAAGTAGGTGAAAATTCTGAATGATAAAAAATATATATTCAATACAGTGAATTCAAGGCACATTATGTTTTTCAGGGCAAGCGCAAGTTGCTCAAAAATCCTGAAAGATAAAAATTATTTCAACACGGTGAGAAGGTTCAGGGCAACTCTGTTTTTCTGGGCAAGCGCAAGTTGTTCAAAATTCTGAATGGTAAAAAATCGGTCACGTGCCGTTAGGTGAGGCAAGGGAGGAAGCTCCTCCCCTGCCATAATCATGAAATATGCAAAACGGATAAGGGATCCAAAATAACAAATTTAATAAAGATTTGTCGTATCATGTTGAGAAGGTGTAACTATTCTATGATTCTTATCATTTTCACAGTCAATACATCTGAATTTGCGTATTTCTTCTTCAAGTCAGGGGAAAGCCACGAAGGGAGGCAGCGACTGCTTGTGCCTCCTCTCACCAGGTGGCTTCCGCATTCAGTAGTTTGTCACAAACTGTGTTGGTGAGCGCTTGCCGTGCATTTGCCTTAGTGTCAGCTCTCTAACCTTCATGTCAGCTACAGTGTAATGTTTGTATACACTTTTAATAAATGTTCTCCTTCTACTATTTGCTCTCGCATTCCATTGACTCGCACTTACTTGACATTATGTATAATATACTGAATATGCAGCGTTACGCCACACCAGTAGCTGGTCAGGCAGCCAATATTTCTGCTTCAATGAAAACGTTTCATTGTTACGACATAGTTAGCCAATATAATCTTACTGATATGGCATCACTGCCGTGACCGACAAGTCGTGTGGGGGAAACTTGCTATGAAAATGTATGGACTGCAGCAGGATTTTGTGACATCAAAAATCTACCAAGAAGACTCAACAGACATACCAGGTCTAAAAATCACATTCAAAACCAAATTGCTTCAAAAACTTCTGGAAAAGCAAGGATAGACTTTGGCTTTGAACGAACAGCGAAGACTAAATATCAGCGTTCACAATGCTGAGGCAAGGGAAAACCGCGAGATTTTGAAAGACCTCATTAATGTAAATTGTTTCCTAGCCAAACAGCAGTTAGCATTTCGTAGTAACGATGAGAGTTCGACCTCCTCTAATCGTGGCATCTATGTGGAAGCTTTACATGCTCTTGCTGCGAAAGATGAAAGATTATCTATACATTTAGAAACATCTACTGTGTTTTCTGGCTTCTCAAACATAATTCAGAACGATTTAATTGAAGCAATAGGGGATGTGATTAGGTATGATATAAAGGAGATAAGTGCAGCCCCTTTTGTTGCTGCGGACGTAGACGGGGCAACGGATGTCACAAACAAAGCTCGCAGATCTCTGTGATCATCCATGTGGCTAAAAGCGAGGTGGCTTGTGAAGGAAGCGTTCTTGAGATTGATAATGTTAGTAATGACAGACAAGCCACTGCTATCTTTTTTAGTTGCCCTTCCTGTTTCCATTTGTTTATGTATGTTTATTTTACATGGCGCACAGCCATTAGTCAGTTTTTGAAGTAAATTGGTTCGGGTTGTTGCGCACTAGTGCGTGGCGTTGACCTGCGGCGCTGTATGCAGACGTGTTGACATAGTTGGTTCATTCAAGCTTCCAAGTGTAGATGTGCATTTTGGGGCGAATGAAACACCCGGGGATGCTGTCCGTGTGAGGCGGTCATCTTCTAGTAACAAAGGGGGAGGACCCTTAAGATAGCCTACACCTACGGATGAATATAGTCGTGCAGATCTGCTCCGTGTTGCTTCTGATTGCTTGTTGTGGCCGCATCGTATCCTTGTAGTGAGTCGGTCGCTTTTGCTGCTTCGAATCGATCGTGTTTTGTACTTCCTTCGCCAGTGTGTTGAACCTCCAGTTCGATTTAATTTTAGGCGGGGGAGGATGAAGTAAATTGACGCGTGTTGCTGCGCACTAGTGATTTGCAGGGCTGCCCACAGTCGTGCTTTTACTTTGCATATTGCATTGAAGTTCTCTGCAGCTGCCGATCATACTGATGGTCTGCATTCTCGATTGGATCACTGCATGCATTCTGAACGTATGCATAAGTTGTAAGACTGTTTC
>JGI24022J15233_10004351_pt1 | contig 14591 bp, 6 predicted proteins | sample Ectturendosymbi2_FD_15233 | JGI IMG/M metagenome (IMG submission 15233) | reverse complement strand
CATACAAATCTGAAAGTCAGCAAGCACCCAAGCGCAAGAAGTATCTCACTGATGGAGATGCTAGAGATGCTGTGGAAGAGATGTCGAGCCAGCAAACGTTTAAAGTCCCTTTTATGTCATCATTGATCAACGGAAGAGCGCCCTAGAGAAACGTATTGAGGCATATTCCCTGGTGTTGCAGATATTTGGTGTTTTAACTGAGTATGAATCTACGTCAGATGAAGATATTGATGTTGCTAATGCTATCACAAGACTTGTTGGTATGTATTCGAAGGACCTGTCATCCGATTTCCCAGAAAAATTTCGTCAATGTATATGCTGGATCAAAGACTAAAGACACGATGAAATAGCATCAACTGGAAGTGTCCAGGTGATGTTTCAAATGCTGTACACTGCTGGCGTTTATCGTGCATTTCCGAACACGGAAGTAGCACTCCGAATTTACTTATCTCTGATGGCTACATATTGCTCTGGGGAACGCTCTTTTTCGCAACTAAAAAGAAATAAAGATGTCAAACCAGTAGTGTAGGAGGTGGGGGTTCAAGGGGTGCAAGAGCAACCCCAAAAGTTTTGATTTGCTGAAAATCCGGGCAAAATCCCTGAAAATGTTGGCAAAAATTTTGAAAATTTTGGCGAAGCCTCTGAAAATTCGAACAAAATCCCTAAATATCTAGGAAAAACCCCTGAAAATCTGGGAAAAATGGCGCCCAACGTTGTTTGACTTGAAAAAATGGCGTCCAAGGCTTGCAGAAAAACAAGTGAAGACCATTTTTTTGAGGGTCACACCATAACAACGGTCGGCAAAAGTTGCACGACAACTTTTTAGCCAAGTTTGGGAAAATTTGGGCAAAAATCCTTTGCACCCCCAAGGATTTGCTTGCTCCTACACCTACCGTATGTGTCAAACGATCAACAATGGGTCAATAACGTCTTGGTACACTGGCACTTTTGCGTATTGAAAGTAATTTGCTGAAAAATTGACTTAAAAAAATAGTCGATGAATTTGCTGTTTCAAAAGCACGCAAAGTTGTAATCTAGCTGGGCATATGAAGGCTACCTATCAAAATTACTGTTAAAAATATTGGCTGTTCTGAAATACTGTGTAATATATTTTCTGTTGCCAGGTCTAACTTTGTTTTCTTTTGAGCCGGAAATTTCCGCATTTTCAGGCCACTTATCAAAATATGCCTTAGGGCCAGCTGAGCCTTAATCCGGCTCTGGCAATGTTCACGGCCGCATAAATTTTTATCGAAGGCCGCAGGTTTTACACTCCTGCCCTAGGTTATTATCAATCTTAAATAAGTATGCAAGAACCCCTTGCATCTGCACAAGCATTTGTCCTTGTTGACTGGGTGTAAAATAGGGTTGCCATAGGTCCGGAATTTCCAAGACATGTCCGGAATTCCGATGTTAAAATTGTGTCCGGAAATAATTTTAAAAAATGCTCTAATGCCTGGAATTTTACCAACCTGTAGTAAACTACGTTTAATTTGAAACTATGTGTATGAGATGTGAAGATGAGAACTGCAACTTTGCCGTGGATTTGTAGTTGTAAGAACATACTGAAAAACACCATATAGCGCTTTTTTATTGTTGCGAAATGCGCCATGTAAACAGGTTAATTGAGACTCAGTGATAGCGTGACTCAAGTCAATGACTCGACTCGACTGGAGTCACGTTGAGAAACGATGTTGTGAAGACTCGACTTGAGTCACGTTATTTACTGAATGACACGATTAAATCAAGTCGCAGTCAATGACTCGAGTCAAAGTCATTTTAACAAAATCTCCAATCATCTGCTTGACGAACCCAGTTTCTTTCGTGTCTGTACACAAATAAATGAGTTTTTTTTGCTTCAGTGATGATTACTGTTGGCGCAAATTTTCTGTTTTGACTGTGTCTCCAAGTGTTGTTATGCTACAATTTAAGGATCAGGTGTTCCACCTAACACAGAGGTAGAGCTGCAACTTTGCTTGTCACTGAGGAGCTAGTGGCACAAAATACATTAAACCAGCGGCCCCCAATCCGGCCGGCGGGTTAGATCCGGCCTACGAAGGATTCCAATCCAGCCCGCGAGTTTTCTTATGAATGTTTAGTATTTTAAGAGATTCGTGTAAATAAATTTATGTAAAATGTGATTAGCCTACACAGCAAGCAAAAAGCATTTGTTGTAATTGGGAAATTCATACCAAAAGGCTTCAGAACCCAAAACAAACTTAGCTTTTCGCTTTGATCAAAATCTCAACTACAAAATTTGAAGTGTGTGAAATAAAAATGATTTGCTTACCTAGGTCATTCGTTTGTGATGTTTTTACTTTGCGAAACAACAAAGACAAATAAACGTAAGCATCGACAATTATTAAATTACAGCTCCCCTTTCCGTTGGAAGTTACTGCGTTCAGTTCGGCCCACGGCCGCTGATAAAATCGAGACTTCGGCCCAGGATCCAACAACTTTGGGGACCGCTGCAATAAACACATTGTCGTGGTTTAATGTAGTGTTTGCATATCGTGACCGTGGCAGTCGGCTTCATATTTTACTTTGGGTCTTTTGCAGAGATGAACGGATTTATGTTTTTCAAATCCAAATCCAATGGAAGAATTTTATTTCAAAATCCAATCCAAATCCGAGTACCACATATTGTTCAAATTCAAAATCTTATCACTGTTATTAGGATACGCCTTCTGTAATTCAACGCAAAGATTACAAAAACATAAATAATTTGGAACTAATTCAAGTTAACTTATGCTCTAGCTTCGGCTCAAAAAATTATAACAATTGACAATGCAAAGACTTTAAAGTAGGCCTTTCATTGCTATCAGCGATAAGAAGTTATTTTAGACTCAGCAAAATTGTGTAAGATATCAAACCAGAAGATTAAACAGGCATACAACTCAAACAACTCGTTAGCGCTAGACTACACAATTGAAATAGGGCATAGTTGTTTTAGTTTTGTCATGTTTAAGGATTCTTACAAGATTATTCTGCATTTTTCAGCCTTACTCTGCGTCGGAAGGGGTGGCCAGGGGGGGACAAGGGCTCCCTGGATTTTGAGATTTGACGTTTTTGCGACAAATTTTTCGCAAAAAAGGTTGTTTTCTTAGTTTCGGAGTGGATAAAATGAAATTTCGCTACTTTTACCCCTCCTACAAAAATATGTTAGGCTACCCTTTGGAAAATCCATTATTGGCCCCTCATTGGAAAAAATCCTTCCGACACCCATGTCAACAATCTCATTAGAGGGAGTACAGCAGTTGTATTGGCCCTTCCCTAGTTTAGTATTGAATTAGTTAAATAAGAATGGAAAAGAGGAAAGCAAACAGGTTTGAGCCCTGAAATGTTGGTATAGTGTTTTAATTTGCACAGCATTCCACATAATTTGGAGAGCTGTGTCATCAACTTTTCAATTTCAGGCTTCAAACTGAGTTATCATCAAGTACAATGCCAAAATAATTTAAGCTACTTTGTTTTGATAATGGTTGATAACAAGGACGGACCCAGGGGGGGCGATTGATGCGATTGACCTCCTAAAACGTAAAAAAGTAGCTTTACTCACCATGATTTTGTACAATTCGGAAAACAACATATCAAAACCAATTCCGAATAATTCTTTGGTCATGTTCGAATTGTCTTATTGCTCGCAATTTATGACCATTCTGATGTTCATTGTTTTGTCACAGCAGGGTTGTAAAGTAGCCTATACTTCATCTCTTTTACAGTAGCGAAGCCGATATGGGACATGACTGTCAATTATTACTGAAATCTCCCCACAAACGTTACTTGGTGACTTGCTGGATCCCCCCTGGTTGATGGCTAATTGAAACATAAAACTGATATTGTTCGGGTTGTTCATGAACATGGAATGATTTTGAAATAATTGATTCATAATTTGTTGGCACGAACCCAGTGACCAATTTTAGCTCATTGTTTCACCTGCGCGGTATGAATTCCGCGCGTTTATTCAGCTGGTGCTGGACGGTTTTAGTTTGTTTTCATCCAAGAGCCAGACTCCAAATTGAATGACTTAAAAGTACTTGTCCGATTAACCTCAAAATTTCAGGTAAGATGCATTTTCACAAGAAGAACATTTGTGAAAAATTACATTGCAAAAGACTAAGCATGTTAAAAGTTACTGCGTTCTACCCTATAACCACTGAACCCAAATTAGTGCATTGCCAGCCACGCTCAGCAACAATTAGTCCGGTGCGCTGGAAACAGGGTCCGGTTGCTCCATTAAAAAATTACCAACTCGCAAAGTTCTTTATGCAATGAATTCAAATTTTCAGGCAAAATGCATAATAATGAGAGCAACATTCGTAACTTTTGGTTGTAAAAAAATTAGTTTATAAAAAATTATGGTGCTTTTCAGAACAACTGCCCAACTCTGCTGAATAAGATAAAATTTTGTAGCCTAGGTGTGTCTGTAGTAGAGGTGGCCGGAGTCACTTTTTCAGACTCCGACTCCGCTCTTGTTCCAAAATTTTTGAATCCGGATCCGGGTCCGGCAATTTTTCAAATTTGAGAATCCGACTCCTGTTCAGACTCCGGCTACAATCATCAATCCAACTGTAAGTTATCCATGTTTTTGCTTCAGAAATGACCACACAGACTCCTGCTACTGCCGAAATTGAAAAGTGACTCAGGTCCGGGTCCGGTTTTTCCTAAATTATTGACTCCGGGACCGGATCCGGGTCCGAAAGAAAAACGCAGAATCCTGCCGGAGTCGACTCCGGTAATTCGGATCCGGTCCCACCTCTGGTCTGTAGTCACGAATCGAAACCACCTAACTCCGACGGTTTTCGTTAGAGTTACTTCAAATTTTCAGAGATGATGCACGTAGGTATAAAGATCGTATGTGGAAATTTCTTTGCTCAATTATGAGTTTAAAAAGTTATCCTTGTACGCCAGAGGTGGCCGCAGTCACTTTTCCAGACTCCGACTCTGCTCCTGTTGCAAAATTTTTGAAACCAGATCCGGGCCCAGATGCGGAAATTTTCAATTTTGAGAATCCGACTCTTGATCAGACTTCGGTTACCATCAATCCAAGCGAAACTTACCTATATTGCTATTTAAGAAATGACCACACAGACTCCTACTACTACCGACAAGTGACTTCGGTTCCGGTTTTTCAAAAATTTTTTACCCCGTGTCCGGGTCTGGAAGAAAAACACAGAATCCTGCCGAAGTCGACTCCGGCACTCTGGATCCATGTCCACCTCTGTTATACACGCAACAACTGTATGGACCTACGTGTTTCGCAAAAAGTGTTGTAGCCCAGCGGTGATGTGCCCGAGTCATTTTTGTCGAGTCAGAGTCATCTAAAATTTCTTTGAGTCGAGGCAGAGTTGACTCTTTCTCAAATGGGTTGGAATTGTTTATTGTGTTTGTTTAAATGTTGAGCCAGGTCTTTCAGCAGCGAAAGAAGTCTGCTCTATTGTGTATCATGTCATCAAAGTTACAGAATTGATTTCATATTCATTGGTCCAATCCCCTTTCTTGACCCATCATTGTTATACTCTACAGACGCTTAATAGCCTTAAGCACAATTCGTCATTATTTATATGTGTAGCCCAGTTCCAATGAATTGTTTGTGTTGTGCACTTGTTTTTCTCCTGGTTTGACACCTTACACGCTATTGCTGAGTTTAACTCCGCATGGGGATGCAGGGGATGCGGTCACATCCCCAATGCTGAAAAATTGGCCACTATTCGGGGAAAAATTTTCAACATATGGGCAAAGTACGCAGCTACATTCACCTGCAAGTGAGGTAGTGCCTATTCTCCCAACTAAAGCAAAATAATGACCAAATCAACTGCAAAATAATTGCGAAAACGGCAAAATAATCTGAGACTATTTTGTTTTTTACACCTGATGGCAAAATAGACACTGCTCTTGAGTGAACTGGAATCGTCGTAATTCCAACAGCCTTCATCAAATTTGGTCCAACTAAAAAAATTCATTGAAGTTTTGTATAAACTTAGAAATATTTGAGTAAATTAGTGCACTTGGGTATGGTTAATAGCTTCAATTAAATCTGGCAAATACGAACAGCTTCATTCAAGTTTGAGCGAAAATAAAAACATTTAAATAAATAGGAAGCATTTGGTTGAAGCCCACCAGTAAAATCAATCAATCGATCAGTAAAATCAGTAAAATCAGATTTTGACAATTGGCAACAGCTTCATTCAATTGTGGGCAACCTCAAGCAGTCTTGTTCAAAGCTGGGTTAAATAGAATATCTCCATTGACATTTTAGTACATTCAGAAATGACTGGGTGAACTGTAAGAACTCCATTCAAATTTGGATGAAATTAGAATCATTTGGGTAAATTTTAACAATCTCAATGAAATTTTAGCAAATTGGGACAACTTCAATCAAATTTGGTGAAGTTAGAAATGTTTCCATAAATAGGAAAAATTTGGGTAAATTCCAACAGATTAAATCAACTCTGGCCAAATGGCAACAGCTACTTCCAAATTTGGGCCAAGTGGAATATCTTCATTCAATTTTGGGTAACTTCAAACAGTTTAATTTTTTTTTGAGAACTTCAAACAGCTTTATTCGATATTTGGGGAAGTCCACCCAGCTTCATTTTAATTTGGGTAATGTAGATCATACAAGTGCTTCATTAAAATTTGCATACAATTAGAAACATTTGGGCAAATTCCTCAATCATATTTGGGTAATTGAAACAGTTTCATTCAAACTTGGATACAATTGGGCAAATTGGAAGAGTTCCTTGGCAAATTGGAAGAGTTACATTCAGATTTGCATACGATTTTGCACACGATTGCATACGCAAATTACAACAGCCCAAATCAAATTTGGGCCAATTGAAACAACCTCATTCATAATTGAGGAGAGTTAGAAACATTTTAAAATTAGGAACATGTAGTGGCAATCAGAACTGTCGCCAGCAAGTCGGCTTTACGTTTGTGCGGAGGCTTGACGTTTGTGCAGGGGCGGCTTGACATTCAAATTAAACAAAAATTCCACTGATTTATAATGCTTCATAATTTGATTTGAGGACGCTGGAGATTTGTTTACGGGTGCTAAGCCCACCAAAACCCCCATGTGGCGACGGGTTTAATGGCAACCCACCGTTACAACTAACCCCAATTTTTTAAACCTCAATTTGTTGATGCTGCAAAGTGAACAACCAAAATGTAGCTGTAGTTGCAAAACGTTTTTTGGTAGTAATGTTGTGTAGCTGTGATATGATACTGTGAAGTTTTCGTGTTTCAAACTTGCTTGATGTTGTGGAGATTTGCAAGTGTGAATGTGTTACCACGAAGTACTCATGAACAGAATTAACTACGTAACTGCAGCGGTAATATGTTGTGTGGTAGTAATATAGCTGTGATTTCATACTGTTTAGGTTTTCATATTTTCCGTTTGATTAATGCAGTGAATTTCATATATTGCATCCTGCCACATTTCAATGTTTCAATTTAATGTTGTAGAGTGAAGTTTTCACACACAGTAGCAACTGTACTATTTATTGCACTGCATAATTCAGTAATTCTGTGCAGTCCAGAAAAGTAGTGCTATTTTTATAAAATAATCTTGTTGAGGTTATAAGTCATTTGTCATTAGAAATGTACATTTATGGGCCTACGCGTTCCTTGGTAGTTGATCATATAAGCTGCAGTATTTGCCTGTATCAGTCCCATAGCCTATTGCTATTTTTCCTTAGCATGCTGTGTTCAGTAAGTCTACATATTTAACTGTCTAAATTCGAGTGTATTTTTGGTTTTCATAATGTGACTTGAGAAGCTGTAAATGTTTAAGTAAGTTGTAGTATTAGAAGTACAACACATTGCGGTGAATATTGCCTAATGTGGCAGGCAAAGCTATATGCTATGTATTAAATTCCCTCCTTCCCCTCTTCTTACTTGAGACTTGACATATCTGCAGCAGTGTAATACTTTAGATCGTAACCTGATATATTNCTCCTTTTCCAGATTGACTGCGATTGTGGCTGACACAAATGCACTCATCTGTGTTAGAGAAGAACATATCTTGGCTATTAGGATGATCGTGTTGAAAGAATGAGCGTAGAACATATATAAAAACTGGAAAATGAACATGCTTAACAACACCTTCCACACGTCGTGGCATGAACAACAATTTGGGGGGGATTTCATTGTAACTAGCTAACGTTTTTCAACCAGTAAATATTACTATTGTTCACATGTGGCTACGCAGAATATTGATTGTTATTTGAGGGTGTACAGCTTTTGAACCCCGGTAATTGGCAATTAGGTATGCGGACACCTTGATTTGTTTACAATGGTACATTTTAGCCTGAACATTAAGACTTGCTGTTTATACGTTATTTAAGAAAAACAAGCTCAAATTTGGGCAAAAAAATTTCTTGCATCCCCAAAATATGCACACCCGTACACCTATGGCCACAATGCTGCGCCGCCATGAGCCAACCAAAGAGAGAGTTGAACCGACGATCCTCAGCATAATAGCAATTGCGATTCTCCATTCGGCTAGGTTGACTCACAGTGCTGCTACGAATTCAACACTATATGTGACGTAATCACGTCGCCACATGAACTTAAGCTGATAACAGTGACAGGAAATTGAATTTAAATATGATATGGTTTTCCGGATTTGCATTATTTTTTCAATATAATTTTTGGATTGGATTTGAAAATTTCAAATCATTTTATCTGGAAAAGACTCAAAGTAACGGAAAGAGGCCGACTGCCATGATCACGATATGCAAATACTACATTGAACCTTGATAATGTATCAATACAGCGTATTGTGCGCTGCTGACCCCTCAGTGAAAACCAAAGTCTCCAGTCTACATTTTCAAGCTGGGAACACTTGATCCTAAAAATGTAGCATAATACGACTGGACAGTCAAAACAGAAGATTTGCTCCAATCTTGATCATTTATTAAGCAAAAAAGCTCATTTCTTTATGTGCAAACAAACTGGGTTTGTCCATCAGAGACGCAGAGATTTTATAAAAATGACTCTGACTCCAGTCTCGAATTATTGATTGTGACTCGATTCGAGTCATTCATTCTGTGAAAAATGTGACTCGAGTCGAGTCACTCTTGTTCTCATCGTGACTCGAGTCGAGTCCGAGTCACCGAAAATCGTGACTCGAGTCGAGAGGTGCCATTGAATCGAGTCACGCTATCACTGAGCTTATGCCCAGTAAAATGTTGCTGGATAACAAACTGCATTACTGAAAAAGCTTTTGCTCATGTTTCCTGAATTTTCAAGGATCGTGCGGATAGGTATGGAGAACATTATTGTAAATTTTCATTGCAACCAAATGAGTACGAAAAATGTTATTGTGCGTTACAAAACAACTTTTCGCACCTAATTTTTTGAAAACGTCTTGTAGCTTAGGCCTAGCAAGATGGTTTTCTGCCAAACTTAATGACTCAAAAAGTATTTGGTCAATTGCAAGAATTTTTTAGGATTATTGTGTCTAGGTATGAAGAACATATGTGGAAAATTTAGTTGCAAACAAGCAAGCACGAGAAAAGTTGTGGCGTTGGCATTAATAAGCGTCAATCCGCACCCGGCGCATTTGGTTGAATGACGCATAAATGCGTCTGTGCATTTGAACGTTTGACGCATATATGCGTCAACCAGCTCCGAAAGTGTTAAGCATTGTTTCTAAAATTTTTGCTTTTTCTCTGAGATATGATGATTCATGTCATTGGCATGTAAACCAGTATTGAAGTTGGAGACTTTTACAGAGTCATTAATATACATATGGAATAGTGAAGGCCCAAGGACAGATCCCTGTGGTACACCATATGTTGCATTCAAAAAATAAAATTTATTATATGTTATTTTAGTACACTGAATCCTGTTGTCTAGGTAAGAAGCAAGAAGTTTTAAGGGCGTTCCTTTCACTCCATATAAAAACAGTTTTTCAAGTAGGCCTACGATAATAAATTAGGATAAACACAGTCAAAGGCTTTGTTCAAGTCTACAAACAGGGTACATGTTATTACTTATTAGGTTTTTATCTTTATTACAAATCATGTCATCATAAATGGCAGCAATTGCTAATTCAGTAGAATGGTTGGTGCGGAAGTTATATTGCTGTAGGTTCAGTATGCAGTATACAAACTGGTAACAAAAAAGTAGGCTACAATCTGCTGTAAATTAGTTTTTCAAAAACTTTAGAGCGAGTTGGTAGTTTGGATATTGACCTGTATTCTTTAGGAAATTTGGAGTTGTTATTTCAAGAATGGATGCAGGCCAATTTCAGCAATTTTCAAAATATTGGGAAATTCACTTTTTGCCATATATTGCCAATTGTGGAGCAAATACATAGGCTACAGGCTAGGATGAAGCGTTTACGTGCTGCATACAATAATGCCTATGGAAACATGCATAGCCTATCCAGAAATGTAAGTGTTTGCCCACAACAAGTTAGCCATCGTGTCACGACTTTTGATACCTTATTGAAGAATAATCTTTATCGCTTCCTGCAACGTAGTGCATCTTAATCTCACTTTTCATCCGATCTCTTCAAATGTCAGATGCTTTTTACAAATCATCGTTTTCTCACTTATTTAACGCTCCTGCATAACGGTGGCTAACTGCTATAGTTGTTGATGCGCTGTACCAGTGTACACATTTCATCAGTATTGTTTTTCCATAACAACGAAAATCCTCACGTGCGCTGTTTTACAATTCAGGAAAAGTAATTGGATGCTTGTAAACTTAGGATAGTTTATTTGGCTGGCGATCTCATGATATATGCGTGCAAAGCATCTGAAACTTTGATCGGAACAGTTTGCACACCTCTGTGCGCCACTGTGCACCCCGTCTGAATTATCTTTCATTTTTTTTCTTTTTGTTAACGGTTAACTGTTGACCTTAAAATTTTGATTCTAGAATGCTTTTATTTCTCTCGCACTACCGGATCCCTTTTTGATCAATTATGATGGGTGTATGACTCTACAGGGTCACGAGTCGAGTCACTGTAGCGCTGTGTTTGGGTGCTGTTAAATTGTTTTGCTCCTACCAGTGTGATCTTGTGCAAACACCTATTCTGTAATGCGATTTTGGCTATCAATTTTTTGTGCTCTTACACTGTTTGATCCCATGGTTTGAGTGTGCCTATGATATGGACCGTATGCCTGAAATACAGGCCCGTCACCAGCGGGGAGGTCTGCGGTGCTATCCCCCCCATTTAAATTGGTGCCCCCATTTCATGTTTGCCTCAATATTGTATTTAAAAAATGTGACCGCCCATGTGGATTTTGGCCCCCCCTGATGCGAAATCCTGGCGATGGCCCTCCTGAAATAAAGTGTTATTATTATTTTATTGATCCTAAATTTTTCTGGATTAGCAGTCCAGATCAAATCCCAATCCAAATAAATTCGTTATAACCAGGATTTAGTTCAGCTCAATGTTGATTTTGTCCTAGAGCTGCTGTCCCACGCCACTGAGGAGGACAGTGGGCTTGGAAATAAATGAATAGTTGATGACTAGAACTGAGTACAAGGTTTTGCAAAAGATTTCAACTGACATGTTTCAGGTCTACTGAAGTCTAAAAGAATCGTTTATCGGATTGAGGCTGGATTTTGAAATAAAATTGTTGGAATTGTTTTAAAAATTAAATCCGTTCACAGGTCAGCAACCACGGGAGGGGCAACTGAACAATTGTCGCCTCTCTTCATTTTCAAACATGTTTAGTTGTTACGTACAACAACAAGTTGCAATCATTTTTCATTTCCCAAAACTATCAGCTGGTTGCAACCCTGTCCGTTCATCTCTACTGGACAGGATCCAGCAAAGGACCATTGCTCATTTTTTCAGTATAGCCCGACCGGGAATCGAACTCAGCCTACAAGCTTTGGTAGCACGTACTCAACCAACTCTACTTCTTGATTCTTAATTGATAAAGTATTCTTGTTAATGGACTGACTGCCCAGCAGTTAGCAAATTCCTTTTAGCACATGTTTTGCCAATCTATCTTTGCCGCTCTTGTTGGACCGCTTGAGCAGTTTGTTTACGTTTTGAATCATTGTTGTCATGACCAAACGCTACAATTACTTTTTTAATGTGGAGTGATGCCTGACTAGCATTTTTGCATCACGATGAGCAGCAAATAAGCAATTCGCTGTGTCGTACGTTACTGCGTACGTACAGTAAGTATTGTATCAAATCAATGCATTTTTGGGTTCCCAGCAAATATTTTCTCCGATTTGGGGTTGTGATCGTGAATATACGTTATGTCAAATTGCATTTTTTGGAAAAGACAGTGTAGCCTATGAATGATCGCCGATTTTTTTACAATTTTTGAAACAATTTGAATGTTTCCAGTTTTACTTTTAGCTACTACTAAGCTACCAGCCAGCTCTTCAAAGTAGCCTGACAACAAAGGCAGAGCAACGAATACAAATATAGTTAAGTAAAAGGAAGCAAGGGTACACAAACGTTGAATCATACTTACAACACTTGTTGGATTCATCTACGTATGATAAAACACAGATGATCGATGATGATCATGATGGCGGGCAAGCGTTGTTCAGTTGTTGAGGGATACTGTATACCAGGCTACAGATAATCAACAATTTAGTGAGTCATGCCCACTAGGTGAGAGAAGTAAGTGACAATGGAGGTTATGAAGCAGAAACTTATGCAGCAACCATGACATTACACTTACAGAACAGAGGCATAGCAGAGGCAAAAAATAATTTTTATGGCAGTGGCTATCTTGCAGATCCATTTCATTTTTGAAAAATTATTCATCTGCTACTTGTCATGCTACACTAAGTTAACTAATGCATGATGAGTGCGCGCTAGAATAGACTGCACTACGCTTGCTAGTAGTATCATAATAAGCCCTAAGCCTAAACCCTAAAACTAAACCTAAAACTTAAATCTTAAACCCTAAATCCTAAGCTTACACCTTATGAACCTAAACCCTAAACCTAAACCCTAAACCTACACCCTATGAACCTAAACCCTAAGGAAGTGGTTACGGAACTGCATCACATGACGTGGTTCGAATAAAACACTGAGTTTGTCACTCAAGCGGCACCGTCATGATACGATAGCGTTTATGTATGCTAAACCAATGGTATTTGGTTTGGATATCATCTTGGCAACTTCCATTTTGGTAGTAGTGCTTGCACGTTTCAATTCATGGGACCAGTTTTTCTATACTTTTTTCAAAAGTTTAAGGGTGAGGGTTAGCATTAGGGTTATTGTTAGGGTTACGGTTAAGGTTACCATTTATGTTTAGGGTTTACCTTTTACATTTAGTACATTGTTACCAAGCCTACTACACTCTCGTCATGCATTACTTAACTGTCACGTTACAGGTGGCGGTCTAATAAGGTTTCAAATATGAAGATCCACAGGCAGTTCTGTAGCCACTACCAAACCCTAAACCTAAAACCTGAACCAATGGTAGGAAACCTGCTGCCTACTTGAACATTTGATATGGCCCGCATCAGAATTTTCGTTACCCAAGTTAGAGTACAACATCACGTCAAAATGAGGCTCCATGATAAGCAAGTGCTTAGATAATAAGTCAAGAGAAGTCACTTTCCTTCTAGTTAGGTAATGGTAGAATGTTAAGAAAAAATTAATTGATTTTGTTGCCTGACAGCGATAATGCACAATTCATGTAGTCTGTGATAGTAAATAAGTTCCCCACCCTTGCCCTAAACCCTAAAGCAAGGTTTTCTCTAACCTGCAACCCTAAAGCAAGGTTTCCTTAAACCCAACTTTTCTCTAACCTGTACCCTTTTAGGAGCATGGAAATTTTTGAAAAGGTATTTTATCATGATTAATCATAGATATATTTACAGTAGTAATAAGCATATAATCATTTTTGAAAATAATATTTACTGATATTTGAATATGTTTGGAAATGAATTATGTATGAAACTTTTCCCTTTTATTGATAGCCCTAAATGTACCCCTTTAGAGAAGCAAATGTACCCCTTCGGATATATTATCCCACGTTGGGAACCCTTGCCCTAAACCTAAACCATGAAACTAAAACCTAAATCATAAACAGAAGTTTTGGAAACTTTTTGAAAAAGCAAGTAAACACCAGTTCCATGAAAAGTGTAACCACTATTACCAAAGTGAAAGCCGAATGGTGAGAGCCAAACCAAAAACCACTTGCACAGCAGATGCCTTTCTTCGACTACTTCAGGATGTCACTAGTATGATGAACTTAGCATTTTATTCAAACTGAGTCACATGACCAGTGGCAGACAAATAATTTTTCAAAAATGAAGGTCCACTGGCAGAAGTATAGCCACTTCCAATTTTTATCAACAAAGACCTAGATCAGTGGTTCTCAAACTTTCATGGTTTGTGGCCCTCTTCTAAAGACCCTCAACACTTGTGGCTCCCTGCTCATCAATAGGATTTTGAAATATCACAGCAGAGCTATTTAATAAAGGCCTCTGCTTATGGCCCTGGAGAACCGCTCTGTGGCCTGGGGGTGTAAGAGCTCCATTTGAAAAACCCTGACCTACTAGATCATGTGAAACTAACACAATTCCGCTTGGACCATTTACGGAGACACCACAGTCATTAGTATGTTCTGCAAGACACATTAATACCT
>JGI24022J15233_10004350_pt1 | contig 14591 bp, 10 predicted proteins | sample Ectturendosymbi2_FD_15233 | JGI IMG/M metagenome (IMG submission 15233) | reverse complement strand
CATCTGTTTATCATAATCCCTCCTGTGACGGATGTGCACGTGATGCTGAAGAAAATCGAATGCAAAAAAATAATTTGGTCGACAAAACGTAGCCAAGGAAAGACTGGGCGTCATCTGCACCTTTCGATAAAGTAAGAAAATACAAAAATGTAAGCCGCCCTTGATTGTAAGCTGCATGAAATGATGAAAAACTTTATAAGCCGCGGCTTACAATCGAATAAACGCGGTGCTCAACTGTACATACAGTTAGCAACATTCACCCGAACGATAAACACAAACCAAAGATTACAAACAAAAACACCGGAAAAGTAACGTGTCAATATGGCCAGCCAGTCTGAATGAGAAAGGTGCTTCAAAACTTACGTCGTGATTTTCAGCTACATTTTCAGGTGCTCTGGCTAACGCCGCAGTTTTAACGTTGCTGCTTAAAAGCTTTGCTGAAAAAACACATTTCAGCCGCGGCGTTTCAGCTAATACTGCCGGATTGTTGCCCTTTTTCTCCTTAAAAACTTTGCCATTTTTAGCTGCTGATGGCATTACAGATTTCGGCATTGCGCTAGCTAAACACTGCAATCTCGCTTTCTGCTCTATCGTTCTACAAATCAGCTGATCAAAAAAAAACTTTTCTGACAGACCACACAATAACATGTGGTGTAATAGGTTTGAATAGCTTCATACGTTTATGATGTAACGCAAGAACATCATAAGTCTGGAAGTAGCCGCAGTCTGGAAGTAGCCATCGGAGGAAAAGTGCGCTTCCACCATTCGTTACCCTTTATGACGAAACCAAGGTCGCAGTTCGGCTGCGGCTACTTCCAGACTGCACAAAAAATTACGGAATCATTGATACTAAACAGCAACCATAGCAGAACTAGCTTTGCTGCTTAAACACGCAAATGTTATCGTTTTGGCGACGTTTGTGCAGTAGGCGTGATGCACGAGTAGATAAACCCATGCCAAAAGAACGATTATTAGGAAAAATTACAAGCAATATTTAAATATATTTGCATTGAACAAAACCGAAAATATTTATATTCAGTAGTGATTACGAAAACTGGCAGAAAGTCAAACATGCAGAGAAATCACTAATGATACTCAACGCAACACCGGAATATAGAGTTTGTATCTCTTTTGAATCCAACTTTTCAAACGAATATTTTATTTTAAACAAATAAATGTCATCACGGGGGCCCCCTTGGAGCGGAGGACTCGGGGCAATTGCCCCCATCTTAAACCGGCCTGCCTATGGTGTGGTTACACCTCAGGTTTCTGCTATCTTATATTCTTTCTTTTACTTGTGACATGGAACATGTGTCTGAGCTAAACACGTAAATACTACATAATAAAAATAAAAAATAACGGACTAAAAGATGGAGGCTTGCAGTATTACTTTCACTCTTGATTACGATGTTTATTGAAAGTGTTGGTTGGCCTACTGATTAAAGGAGCAAACTTACCTTAAGTTAGCGATGTTGTGCGCCATTGAATGCTTTAAAGCAAGACGTGTGCAACGCTTACCTTCTGCTTCAACCAACAAGCAAAGAAACTACCTTCAGTACTGTGCTGCTGAAACGCCTGGTCGTAAACTGACTCAGTTCCGCTGTGATGTCATGACCCATTAGCCCAGTTGCCGAATGCCGACACTGCAGCGCCATTAATCAAGCGTGTCGTTTCGTTTTTTCGCATCGCTTGTTTCACGCCACGAATTCGGAAAACAAAGCAGTTGATTTACAGACGCAATACGTTGAGTGATACTACGTGGACGGTCTAAAACAGAGGTTTTTAACCATTTCCTACTCACGGCCAATTCAACTAAGCAAGATATTGGTGGTGGCCCAAAGCCAAACACTGCCTATAAGTTCAGCATAGCATTATCTGCTATGCTATAAAAATTAATTATTGCAATGCCACAGCAATTCTCGTAAATACAGCTTCAACTAGCATTGCTAAGTAGGAATTCCATCACAAACGTAAAATTCAGGTAGGTCCAATTTTTTGCTATTTGTTTATCTTATTTGATCATAATGACGTCATTATCATTGTCACGTTAGGGCAAGTTTTTGCAACTTTTTTTACAGCTTCCAGCAGCTTCCCAAATACTCTAAATATATGTAGTTCAATGTTTTGAGCTGTTTCCAGGAATTTTATATTGCAACTTTTTACTGAAATTTTTATCAAGTATTGCACAAAATGTAAAAGTGTAACTAAAAAAATGTTACAAAACTATTTCAGTTTAGTTCTATTCTCTTTGATTGCATGAAAAAGAGCTATATGACGTAATTAGCTGCGTCTCAATGTTATCTATGACAAAACAGTTGGTTTGCATGCTAGAAGTTTTACAACACCAGCCAAATACGACAGTGCCCGAACTCAATTAGAGGTGGAAGTGCGGAAAATCTTGGCTTTTGGCCAAGTCCGCGCAAACGAAAATAGGTTATGGCAAGTCTTTCGCAGACAAATGTGCGCATAAATGCAACTTTCGTTGAAAACGAATGCAACTTTCTCACTGTTTTACTGCAACAAAAACTTGCCCTACTGATAATGCTTTCATTCTGATGTATGCCAAGCTCTGTGGCCCACTTGAAAAACCGCCATGGCCTACCACTGGGCCATGGCAATAGTCTAAAAGATTTTATCATTCTGGCAAAATAGATTGAAGGTAGTGCACAGACAACAGTCAAGATGTTTCCGAAACCTTAATCAATCAGGTTAACTTTTGTAGGTAGGGTTGCCAGATGCGTTTTGTAAAATACCGGCCATTTTGATTTGTCAACAGTGCCAGATCTAAGCTGTGTCGTATTTCGTAAGCGGCACAGGGAAAACAGAGGGACAGTCAGTATTGTTACGACACAATTAATAATTTGGCTGTATTTTGGGTGGCTTACATTTCGGTGTGTGTGACGTGACAATCACACCAAGAATTGCCTCCACAGAAGCAAATAAACTTCGCTGAAGGAACTGTCCTGACAAGATTCACTGCTAGAGTCAATATAATTTGAGAAATTACGCGTTAGTTCTTTTTTAAATTAGGGCAATTTATTTATTTTCAAAATACCGGCTTCAGGCACTGATTTTCAAAAACCGGCCTTTTACTGGCCTCTGCTAAATTGGCAGTCAAATACCGGCCATCTGGCAACCCTATTTGTAGGTGGCAGAGATGGACGGAGCCTCACTTTTTTGACTCCGCGTCCGCTCCTCCTCCGAAAAGTTTTGCTCCGCATCCGCTCCTCCTCCGCAAATCATAGATATATTCAACTCCGCCTTGACTCCGTAAAATTGCAAATTCTACAGTAANATTACAGGCATCCTCAGTCCTATTTGAATAAGGACTGAGGATGCGTAATTTTACGTGAAATCGATTTCCTATTAAAAATTTGCTGATCGATAAAAGAAAGGAGTAACGCTTTTTACATCTGTTTCTGGCGGACCAGCTTGCTGTATCCCATCTAATGGTGATGTAAACTTTATTTCAAGACCATCGCAAAAATACCTCTCTGACGCGCAACAAATACTGCATGGCTTACCTTGTTTACAGCATGAGCCGTAGCCTTAAATGAAGACCGTAGATTTTTGTTTTTTGTGCAGTTTTAAAAATAAATGCTTTAATATGGCCGTGATATACGTTTTATACGCCTTGAAGCTAAAACTTTGGCTGAGGAGCAATCCCATTTCAAAGTATTTTATATTACGCAATGAGGCGATAGACACTGTTAAGCAGCAACAACATTCATTCTGATATTTATTTGTGACGATTAAACATGTAGTGTGTCTGGGACGGTTCAATTACAATTATATGGAGCTTTAATGTTTTCATCAATGATTTCATGCACCTTGCTTGAGAGTAAAAAACACTTTTTCCAAGTAGGCCCAGTTGAGTCCGACCTGTACATAGTCTGAATCTGAATGTGTTTCAACTTTCATTTGATGTTAATTGGTACCCTATCCTACTGCGAATTTGAAATCGTTCAGCTACAACGGGAAGGATCAGCAGCAAAATTTAAGTAAGTGGGAAGATGCCTTTTTATTTTGGAAGTGCTGAGTGCAATGACACTGCCACAGCTTACAGATAACTCGCCATCTATTTTCTCGATAGTGCTGATGTGACTAAAGTGAAACAAAAGTAAGTTTTTTCTCAGTCCATTGGCCTTCGTTATTAAAGCACTATTGGATTTTGAAAGACTTCAACCGCTTACGCTAGAATGACTAGATCAGCGGTTCCCAAACGTTTGAGCGCGACCCAAATCTGTGTTTGGCGAACACCTCGCGACTAAGTTCGTTTTTAATAGCAGCAATCTACTCTGTTCTCAAGTCCCTACGCTACAGACAGACAAGCATAGGTAACGTTGAAAAAATGCAATTCAGGTGTGGATCGCCTCGGCGCGACCTATTTTCACCCTTCGCCACCCTTGTTTGGGTTTCGACATATACTTTGGGAACCACTGGGTTAAATCAACTAATTAACCATTGTGTCAACTGTAGGGACACATACAGTATTTCTTAACTTTAGTGCAGAAGAGTGGCAATAATTGATTGCGGCTTCGTTTTCGCAAATATCTAATCTTTTTCACACTGTGTGTAGTGCAGACTGAATGGGTCAAACATATGCAAGTTTTGTTTAGAGAACATGTGTAACTTTCCCCAATTTACGATATTGTTTTTATCATACTTGTTAATTATGTTGTGAACTCTAAATAGCTAGCTAAATACCTAATCGTATTCGGGAAGAAAATTTAGTGCAAGACGCGTACAAAAATACCACTGCATTCGCATTTCACAGTGTTTGAATGACATAAAACCCATATATTTTTCGAACGCGTCGAGAGACTTTGGCTAGCCTTTACGTTTTCAGTTGTGTACGTCAGCCAGTCGTTAAAAATTTGGACAAGATTCACGTCTTGTATGTGCGAAAGTTTTGCAGAAGCCGACTTTGGAAGTCGGTGTCTTAGAGAAAAGTTGCTACTCGACTTCGATTGAACGTGGGTTGGTGTACATCAGAAGCGTGTAAATATAAAAAGCGCAATCACAATGGCGGCCACGATGACTTCATGGTCAACTGCAATATTGTCTGCAAAAAGCATATTGCATATCGTGCATTAATAACATCGAAACTTTCACATGCGCTTTTATGAAAAAAAGTGCGAGCAAATGGTGTCTTTGATCCGGAGTGGAAGCTGGGAACTTCACTATAAAAACGAAATTTTTAAATTTACAATTCAGTGGAATTTTCCGGCCTAAATCTGCACTTAATCATTCAGAAAAAGGCACCATGAAATTGTACTTTTCATGGATGATGGTTTAAAAACAAAGGACATTGAAATATTTAAATACTGAAACTTGGTTGTTGTTTGCCTCCCTATCAAACTTTCTGGCTACGTGCCTGGTTAAAGCCCAGCCCTAAGGCACTGCATCAGTAGCTTTCCTATAATCTTTCGTAAAAGATATGTTTGTAAAATTAAATCAAAATTTTGTTCTTCCTTTAAAAAATAAGTGATCAACATTTTGCGACATCCATTACTCAATTGAAATTCGTCAAAAAATTGTGCTGAAAAGACATCTCAGCTAAGTTGGTTCGGTCATGTGACCAGAATGTCCCAGGAAAGATTGTCGAGGTACTATAAGTCCTGCTGGCTAATTCTACGTAAAAAGGCCTAGTTTACATCTCGACCTTGCTTGGCCTGCCTTGGTGTGGAGCCAACAAACCTACCTGAGAATGCTGAAAACCAGAGATATTCAAAGTCCTCCTGAAGCTGCAGTCCCTTGCAACCTTCTTTTGATGTAAAGCGGGTATGAAAATTAATGAACGAATGACGTAATGAAACTTGAGATAAAAAGTGTTGTTTACCAGTTTTGAAATTTATACCCGAAACTCTCCCAAGATTAAGTTTTGAACGTTTCCACCATGAGAGCTGTGGACTCACGCGCCTCAGCGTACCCCGAATGTAACGAAGGGTTGACTTGGCTGTTCTGAAGCCATCAGGGGTTTAGTCGGGTCGGAACGCCTTCCCACACCTTTATGCACTACAGCAACGTTACTTGAAGATTCAAATTTTTCATTTCAATTTCTACATGTAGCGGATTGCGAGAACTGAAGGAGCTTTTTGCGTGTGAGGGCATCTGAGCAATATTTGGTTTTAGTGTTTGGCTTTAACCTAAATCAGAGGTGTAGTGGGGGGAACGGCGTTCCCACACCTATTTTTTAAGCACTACATCCCTGGAAGCCATGCTTTGTAATCTACTTTGTTTTCTCGAACAGCATTTTTCACCTCTTCACCACGGGCTACTTTTCTGTCAATATTCGCAACACTGAGTCGTTTCCGTCAACATGCCCGACAGTCCTGCAGCGTAGCAAACCTATTGGTCACTTTTTCATAAAAGCACCAAACTTGCTCAACACATTAGCTGAAGGATTATCAACAATTAAGGATATGGAGCTACTCCAGATTTTGCCTTAGTTAGGTTTGGCGGCCATTTTCCAAAATGGCCGCCATTCTCTTTAACAACATGCAACATTTGTCATTTCTAATATTTCTCCGTAGGTCTTTCAAACGTGATGAGTGCTGCTTGTGACGTGCATTTGCAATTGAAAACATTACAAATATTATTTTGCTTGATTCATCAAAGTAAGTAGTATGTTGGACATATAAGTACCAGAGGTGATCGCGGAGCCGGAGTGTCAGTGGGGACTCCGGCTGGACTCTACGATTTTTGCCGAAGCCGGACCCCGAGTCAGAATTTTAATAAAAACCGGACCCGGAACTGGAGCAAGAGTGAAAGTTTCAACTTGTACAGAAGCCGGATTACAGTTTTTATTAAATTTAATTCTCTGTGACAGGATAATTGTTAGATTGTTGTAATAGCTGTTTTTTGGTTAAATTTGATAGTGAACAATTCAGTGCAGGCTGCTGAGGATGAGGGAGTGTGGCATACTGGAGGTATCTGTTCTGGCTGGCGCATAGTGTTGAAGTCATCTGCATCGCTTTGAACTGCGGAGGCAAGCACAAAAGAAAGATGTTGATCCGGGGCAATGAATTAACAGGAAAGCAACCAGCAACAATACAGATCACACGCCATGCTCACTCTTCGCTTCCACTGGCGACCGCTAGTCATCACATTGAAGCGTTCACCATTTGTGTCAGTAGAAACTACACGCCATGCTCACTCAACTGATCGTAGATTGCACTATTCCTATATAAAAAGTAGTGTTTCCAAGACGGGATTTCCCGAACCCGAAACCCTGTTTTTTCGGTTATTTTCTACTACCCGAAACCCGTTTTTTTCGACTACCAAACCTGGGTACTTTAAAAACCTGGAATTGTTGGTGCATTCAAATATTAGTAATTCTGATAACACTGAAGTTGCCGATTCACGCGTGTAACGGCCAAATTAGCACGTTCGAACTTTCAACTAGTATCATGAGGCACTAAGTTCGGGTTTTGCTCGGTGGCCATCGTACCTTCGCTGTTGGTCCGCGTATATTTTCATTCAATTGACCAATTTGGATGGATCGCGACGTCATTTTTCACATAATAGGTGTCTATGCGAACTTTAGTCTTTTCGCTAACATAATTAAAGTCGCTTCTAAAGAAAAACAAATATTTTGTAGAAAGTTATTGCTAACTGAAAAGGAACGAATCGATTTTGCAAAGAATCACAGCTTGCATATGAACTAACACATAACAGCTTATAAATGAACTAACTACAGTAGTCGCGGCTTATTAAGCCCAAAATTGTCCCGTCCGGGATCAAACCATTTATTTCTGTCAAAAAAAACTTGCTTCATAAGTCCAATTTTCGAACACATTTGCTTAAATTTGGGTGAAAAAGCCTCACAACTCACACTTCTTCGTCTTGCTCTCGACGGTTTCACACTTCGTTACGTTGCTGACCTGATCCTTAGTCCAACTGTTCCGTCACAGATCGTTGTCGATAATCGGTAGGCAATACAAGTGGTGCTCTGTGGAATTATTTTAAAAATGGCGAAGAGACGCGCAGACGAAATGTATATTGTTTTACCGTAAAAAACAAAGAAAATTGCTCGTTACCTGTAACTGTTATACACTGTTTTAATAGATTTAGCAACTTTTAGCGATAGTACAGTCGGCCATACTCATTTATGCGCATTGAGAGTAAAATTTGACCCCCGGTTGATGAACCCAAAATCGTCAGGTCCCGAGGTGGGCTTAATTAGCGGGGACTACTGTAGTATCTACTACACTTCGGCATACCTTTGAAGAACTACCTCACGTTGTAGTTATTTAAGCAGATTGCAATCATACGCATTCAGTTTAAAGGCGTTATTAAATCAAAGAAAATCAGAAGCTTAGAGCCATTTCTTATACAACAATGCTCAACAAATACCAAAGTGCAATTTGTGTCCCGTTATACAAAAGGAGATGGTTGAAGCATTGAAAGTTTTATCAACCATCAACAATCCATGAGGGCGAAGACCACAAAACCATTCCGGCACAGGGAGAGATCCGATCACAAATTGTGAAACAGGAAATGAGTCTTTTTGAGGCTACAAAGACAAGGTCAAATAACCTCGAAAAACTGTTCCATGCCTTAATTACAATCAAATCCAAATCTGTGGAACCAGAGAGGGCATTTTTAGCCACAGATCTGTTTGTCAGAAGCTCAGAAGCAGACTGAATGATGAAAGTGTGCTTAGATTGTCACGCGTCAGCAGTGGCGTAGCCAGCCCAAAATTTTGGAGGGCCAAAAAAATTTGGAGGGGGGCAAAATGTTTAATTTTAGGCAAATAACATTATTTTGTTTGGGATACCGCCTCTCACAGCACAAAATGACTGTATATGATAAAAATTGGGGTGCATGGTCCCCTGGGCCCCCCTGGCTACGCCTATGTGCGTCAGTATTAAAAACATCATTGAAACACTGTGCTTAACTTAAGTAATAATTTGCTAATAAATTACGCAGGAACAAACACTAGTAATTTCACAATTATATTGAGTTTTTATCGCTCAAAACCGCATTCATTTCAAACTCCAAAAAGCGTGTTTTCCCGGGTTTGTTTTCTCAGCTACCCGAAACCCGGGTTTTAAAATTTTGCCCTGAATTGGTAACACTAATAAATAGGGGTAAGTGAATTTCGATCATTTGCTTGTGTTGACTATCACAGTGACTTGTTACTTATGGGCGCCATCTACAGGTGACCACTGTATATAAATGTAACGCCATATCCAGGCCGCCCCAATAGCCAATGCTCAACTGCTGTGTCACAGCTATAGTTTTTTTGATTTTATAGATACGTCAGTTACTGGAAGTTTTGCGTCTACGCTGTATCAAGTTTGAAGCGGTATTCACAATTTGTTAATTTTAGTGAAAAGTTAAAAAGGACAGTGTATGCATCTTTAAAATGCAGTAGGCTAACAGCAGGGCGGTTTCAGCCAAACCAACAGATATGGAAGTTGCTTCAGGATATATTCCTCAGCATGCCATTAATGTTTTGCAAGTTCACTATACAATGAGGTAGATACATGAATTGTGTGACCATGTAGCTTCTGGGTTTTTGTTTGTGCAGACCAAAAATTGGATGGTTGTAAGGTTGTTCCTATTTTGCCTCATGAGTCAAAAGCTGCGCTGGGGTTATTCTGCTTTTAGTCAAACATGGTTGGTTGAAGTGGCCACATGACAAGTACGATACGCAATGAGACAACAGGTTAGGTAGGATTAGGGTTTTAGAGTTTAGGGTTATGGTTTAGAGTTACAGTAGGGTTTGGGGTTAAAGGTTTAAGTTTGAGGTTAGGTTTTAAACTACAGTTCACTCAATGCAGACAAGACATCTTGCCAGCGCTGAAATCATGACAACATTCGGCTAACAGACTGAGCCGTAACAGGCATCACGGTTAGGTAATGCGTTCCGAACTTGTCATGTGATCACTTCAAACAACCGTGTTCACTAAAGGGAAAATAGCTCCAACAATGCTTTAGGCTCATGAGGCAAAATAGACACTGCCTAAGTGAAAATATATTATAGCGGTAGTTGTTTCATTGTGATTGTGCTTAACTAAAGCATAAAAAAGTCAAGTCAAAAACATAAACAAGTCTTGGTTCTGGTGAGAACAACATATGATTGTATATTTTGGTTTCAGTTTTCAGAGTGTAAACAGGAGTCGGAGTGTAATTTTGAAATTAACGCCGGAGCAGGAGCTGGAGTCACTTCTTTTGGAACAAGAGCAGAAGTCAAAAAACGTGGTAAGTACTGTGGTAAGTACTGGGGTGGTTGCAAGCTTCTGCGTTTTTTTGATCCTGGTCAGATCTCCAACTAACGTGCATTTATAAATGAAAACGTTGAAAAGCTTATTTACAAATCGTATTTAGGTCGATTTATCATACTAAGTATAATGTTGGAAATTGTTTATTTTTGCCAGTGTTTGTTGTAGCCAATCTGACCCCGATGTGCCAGATGTTTATATGACATGGGGGGTTGCAACCATGTTAGCATCAGGCTCGTAGCCACGGGAAGCATTCGGCGGCAGATCCCCCACAATTTTATTTTGTTCAGAAACATTTTTAAACATATAATAAAATAGAGACACCCTCTTGACAAATGTATTTGTCGTCCCAAATCTTAAAACCTGGCTATGGGTCTGTTTGTCTGGGGTCAATTTAGTAAATTTTCAAGTAACTGCGTGGAAAAACTGCTTCCCAGGCGGACCTGGGAAGTTTTTTAGCAGTGAGGGCAGCGAAACCGGAGCTTCAGAGTCTGAAGTGCCGGACCCGGATGTTTTTTTTTCCAGGAGCCGGAGCTCATAATGAAATTCAGAAGGAGCAGGAGCGCATATTCAAATTTAGAGCCGGAGCCGGAGCTACAGCTATTTGAGAAGTACTCCGGCTCCGGGTCGCTTCCTTGACACTAACGGTTTTGCCAAATTTACTGAAAGCTAGTCTTAATAAGCGCGATTTGTTACAAGAGAGTGCAACAATAGGTCTCTGATGTTTCCATGGTTTAATCATTGCTAAGGTTGGCTTCCTCGACCAGTTCGTGCTCTTTTCCAGTGAGTGAAATGATGTTAAAGTTGGCAATCACTAGCTCATGGCAAGATTGCTATTTACGCACGGTTTTTAAGCCTCCCAGAGTAGACGCATTTTCGCTGCCTTTACCCATTCGCTTTCCCTGATGCGTAGCGGGTGCAACGTGGGGCTTCTACTTCTGCATAACTGGTGGGGAAAACCGTCGTGAATTTCCGAACGGGCCCCTCTGCCTTAAGCCGTAGCGGTCCTTGGCAAATTCCACAACGACCGGTGCACGATGGTGTTGATTGTTTTGCGCATGTTGTCATCGAAATCGCCCAAATTATGCTGTTGGTCTATCGACCGCGCCATTTGCACAGGAACTTTTACGATATCAGGGTGTACCGCGGGAACGCGTTGTTATGGGCACATTGGTGTACAAGAGGCCTTGCATTGAGAATACCGTAAGCGAAGTAATGCTGCAGTCCCTAGTCTTGAAAAGAAGAACATATGCATTGTGCTATCACTTTTCCGTGAGGCAGGGGCCTCTAAACTTTTTTGTCAGAGGACCACATAAGTTATTACACAACAGTTTGGGGGGCGGACATCTTACTTAATGAGATTAATTCGGGATATGTTAACATTCCACCAAATTAATAAACTCTTCGTAAATATGTTAGTTGTACATTATTGACAAAATTTATTCGCGAGCCGGATGAAATGGCTCTGCGGGCCAAATTTGGCTCGCGGGCCAAGGTTGGGGACCCTGCTTTGAGGTGTAGGGAAGACGATGTTTTTGATCCCTTCCTGCGATAAACACCAAGTAATGCATTATGATTAAAGATTCTTTTGTACTAATTTTGCGTGCCATGTATCTGAACAAAACTCAAATCAGGTAAAATGAATAAATAAACTGATTTTTGAGGATCGGACTATTTACAGGAGTGATTGAATGTGTTAGTCCATAATTAACGTTGCCAATTTCGTCATTATCACAAGATTCTGATGAAATTCCTCCTCTGAACACGTGTTGGCCAACCAACATTGCAGCCCGAAATGCGCGCAAGTTTTTAAAGAATGCCTGAAAAGCTGCACAAAGGCCTTTTATTGCGCACATAAAGAGCCTGAAATTAGAGGGAAATCCATGCAACAGGCGGTTTATCGAGTAGTAATGCGTCTCTCCATTAGAGATAGAGCTGCTTTTGCAAAGCCTAGCACTCTTGTCATCATGCGTCAGGTACGAGGCAGCGGTATCATCACTGCGCCGATCCGTGTTTGATCGGGGCATCCATGTGGCAGTATATGAATACATCACAACCCCACTACCAGATGTTGGAGGCAAAAAGTATTGATGATGCTATTCCGCTTATGCAGCATGAGTGGAGCCAATGCCAGCTGCCAGGGTCATGCAGTTTTGAATCGCTTGACGCAATCACGTTACTCACTTCCGATAGTTACGAGTGGCGTCACCGGCGCTGTTTTCAGGCTTCCTCGAGCGATCTATACAATACCAGAAGCGTTGATGTGAAACCAGCCGCGGTTTAATGCTGCCAGCGCAAAATGTGCGGTTGTACTGTAATAGTTAAGGTTTGGTTCAAGTAACTAATACTACTGGAAAACCTTTACTTATTACTTGATTAAGAAATTTTGCCATTAGGCTACTTTATAATTCAAGCAATTTGGTTTTAGAAAAGTTAAGCTTTTAAAAGCCACGTCTGTTGCTGTAAACGCAATTTTATACATGACATGCATCATCACACGTAAAATAAGCCATTGAGTCGAACAGGTTTCTTGCCTGTGCAGAGCGCTTTGTGAGTCACAATTGTTGATTGCCATCGTGATTACGATTGCGAGGTGGGAGCTAGAAGCTCACTGCATTAAACTGAATTGCGGCCAACAGGTGCGAAATTTTCTGAACCGTCCATTATATGATTTGAAAATTGCAATGATTTTGATATGCTTGAATGTTTTTTAGTCTAAATGTTGACTTTTCCTATTTGCTTGAATTACTTAAATTACTTAGGTAATCTGTTAGAAATTACTCATTACTTACATTAAACAATACATTTTTGTTACTTAAACCCAGCTCTAGTAATAGTAGTGTATTGGTTTTTGTGACGAAATAATGGTTGACACACTCAATAGATCATACAGGATTGCGTAGCCGCAGAACATAATACAGAATCTATAGCATATTTATGAGCAAAGTTGTACACAACCAACAACGCTTCCTGGTTCTATTCTCACAACTACACATGACTGCTAACAATATACGCAGCAGCTAAACATCCCGAAAAGCGCAACCCATCTGACATTATCCGGGCAGCAGGTCAATCACACTATGCACACGTTGAAGCTGAGTAGCTGGGGGCTGTTGTATAAAGACATTAGCACCTTAACAATCGGGGAATGCTAAAACGTGCAGATTTAAACCTCAGGCCACCATAACGTCAGCAATTTACAGAAACCACCTATCGTCAACGTTAATAAACGAACATCAGAGGACAAAACTTGTCACTGTAAAGCTGAAACGCTTTTCCCCAACACATTTCCCTGCAATAAAATGAAGGAGGAAGTGATACTGTACATTGCGGTGGTCTGGCACGATGTCATATAACACACCGGAATGTGAGCTTCACGAACGGAAAGCGCACTAAAAATAGCGTTTAAATGGGCGCATGGTAATCAGGTAAGCATAGACATCTAGTCTGGCGAGAGGTATTGTTTCTCATTCGCTTCTGTAATCTTGAATTCAAACCTCTCTAAGCGATTGCAACAATGCAAATACAGCGCAAGCCGCAAACCCTCCAAATATTTCACGGCGACCAACGCCTAAGTACTGCCGATGGACCTAAAGTGAAAAAAGAAATCATTGGTAAAACGCCGTAGTAGAGTGAGACAACCTTTCATGAAACAGTCGCCACGTTTTTGTGACAATTAGCGATTTCTTGTGACCGACAGCTAACTAGAACTTCAGCAACAAATGTTCGTACCGGCTAGATTTCAACTACGTCTTCATAGTTGCGCTTTCGTCGTGGCCATGCAGTTGAGGTCGTTTGCTTTTGGGTACGACTGAAGACTCTTTTTGTCGGTGCTAGCTTTACGCCTTACAGTTTTAAATAGAAACCCTAATTTTGTATGATTTACCAAGGAGAAAAATGCCAAGAAGGAATCCGGTTCGTAGTATGCAGTAATTGGCTAATTTACCCAACGTAAACCAATTAACCGTACGATCTAGTTTTTACAGAAAAGTAAAATTAAATCTTCACTAAATCTTCAGGTTCTTCATCAAGCACAGTCATTAGAAGCTGACCCTGAACGCTATTGGAATGTTTTTCAACCAGAAAATTCCTCTAGAAATTGGGACATACGAGTCTTCGTAAATTTCTGCAAACTACCAAAATTTCTGCAAAAATTCCGCTCAAATTCCTGCTAACAGCAGACACTAATTACCGGGTGGCAGAACGCTAATGCTTGATTCACTAATTAACGAAAAGAAAAAGAGAGAAATTTTGGCGAGCAGCAACCTCTAATTTTGGCTTATCGCCTGGCTTTCCCGAAAGCTACGAGTGTATATGTTCCACAAAAAGAAAACATGTACAACAGTACACAATTTAAGA
>JGI24022J15233_10004349_pt1 | contig 14592 bp, 9 predicted proteins | sample Ectturendosymbi2_FD_15233 | JGI IMG/M metagenome (IMG submission 15233) | reverse complement strand
TTCACCTATCACGTCCTGCAACAGAAAAGACATTCGTTAAAAAATGGGTTTTTTATCGAACAAAATATGGGTACGCATCTTTTTGGGTCACCCTTGTACTACTGTATTGAGCAGAAAAATTAGTTTGATTTTCTGTGTGCGATTATAGTTATTAATATGTTCTAACACATTTGGATTTTCAACCTGAAGATAAGAAGCCATAGCAAAATCATAAAACATAAATAGCCTATGATCAAAGGACAAGGGACCCAGTCAAAATGCAAGAGGCCACGAACCAAGATGTTAAGGGCCTTTAGTCAAAGGATAAGCAGGTCCTTTATTCTTTGGTCATGGATAAGGCGGTCCAAGGTTTTTCAGTAAAAAGACATGGGGCCCCCAATCAAAATTTAAGAGGTTACAATATGAGAATACTCAGCCCTTGCTTTTTGAATCAGTTTGCTAATAGTTTGCATGATTTAGCTGCTAGCCTACCATTTCTAAGCTTTTGCTTCAATTTATAGGACTGAAGATGCATAATTTACGTGAAATCGATTTCCTAGTAAAACCACTTGCGATCTGAGTTAACTGCGTCGCCCTTATGGGGACTTATTACTCAATGACTGAAGCTGGTTTTCTGAAATGTACTTTTATAAGCACACCTAACCACTAATATTTGATATTAACCAGGGATAAGACACAGTGCATCAAATTACAGTTATGTTTTTTCTGTGATTTTTTAAACCACTGGCACAAAAACGTAGAAATTTTATTGAAAGTTTTGGTATATGCAAAGTTTTAGATAGTGGATAGATAAAAATGTTTTCCTGCACAGGTGTTTCCGGACACTTACAAAATGTTTTGTGCGTGAATTACCACAGGTAACTCGAATTTGAGGCATTCACCAATGAACAACCAAAGCACCATTTGCTTAATAGCAGTTCACAAGCCGTTGAAAGCTAATGAAACACAACTTTTGTTGTTTTTCTCTGCTGGATGCATAATATTTTTTCGTTCGTTTTCCTCATTTTGGTACGAAAAGACGAACAAGTATACATACGTTCAGCTTTTTGGGCCGTGGAGACCTATTATGAATTGTTCAGCACAGTATAGTCAAAATAACCTACCACAGGTTTTCCAGATTTGTTTTTCCCGAGATGAAAGGTTAAAGTGCAGTCCAGATTGGTAAATTCCATTTCAAACGCTCCGTCCAAGTCAAATGCACACCTGAAGATGTGTAAATCTCAAGCACGGTTTTCATTGCCATTGAAGTTAAACATTGTTTTGCGGAAGATTACCATAAAAAGTCTGTACTGAGGAGAAAACAGCCATTCAAGTCAGCGGAACAAAGGGTTGTTCGAAGCTTCAGCTTACTGGGTGGAATAAAGTCTACGCGAGTCTCCCGCAAACGGATTTTTTCAATTCTCATGCTGCAAGATAAAACAAAACGTTAAGAAGAATTGTCCAAACGCAAACTAAACACCAAATAAAATTAATCTTCTCACATATTCAAAACCTTTAAAATAACTGACAAACCAGAAACAACACAACAAACTTTTTGAGCGAGAAATGAAATCCACTGTTGTACTCAATGTCTGATATCTTCAAGTGGTTCATGCGTTCTCGAAAATAACTTAGAAGAGAATCTTTCACTGAAAACCAATAATGAAATGAAATAGGAAACTACAGAAAAAGTGAGTTTAACTGAATAACGAAAATAATCAAACGATGTCAACGTAAATTATTCCATAGAAAAATGAAAGATAACTTGTTTTGGCTTAAATTAAGCAATTACGCTGGCAGAACGATTTCTATGCTCTTGAGAACAATAGAAATTTTCCACACTTTGGAATTAGGTTCTGCAAATAGAGTTTTTGCAAACGCAATCACTTATAGCCACTGAAATAGCTGCTCTAAATTGGCATCAGTAGTTTTCCGTTTGTTTTTCCGAAAAAAGTCTACCAGAACTAGTGTCAAAGTTCCGAAAAAGGTAATTGCGGAAAAGATTAACAAAATCGATGTCTAAAACTGAGTTTTAAATATTTAAATAAATTTAAGTGATTGCGTTTGCAAAAAATCAGGAAATGATGTTCGATCAGAAACGGCGTTTTCTTCATAGATATGTTTGGTTACAGGCTTGTTACGTTTCATTGTAGCTCTATTGCGTTTATTAGAACGCTTGTTACTGCGATGCATGTTTAAAGTTTAGCCCCATGCATGTGGGAGTGAAGACGTTACACAATACATTACAATAGAAATACAAAAATGCAAAGCAGAAGAGACCAAACACAGAAAAACCAAACTACTGCAACAGCAGCATCAAATGGCGCTTTATTCATTACGCGATACTGCGGGTGACGTCAGCGTGAGACACGGCACTGTGTTGGTTATTAATGTATTGCCTATTAGAACCCATATGTTACGACGAACTTGGAGGATTTAAACCCTGCACCCACACGAGTGTGCAATTTCGTCTTTTTACTGATATTTCAGGACCTGAATTGCAGTATTACTCTCTTCAGCAGTTATGCTCTCAACTTTCTCAACCCCTGTTTGCAAGTTGGGTATTCGTTGATAATGTAATAATGGTTTACAGTGTGAGTGATGTAAGTTTTCTTGGAGCTTCACAGCAGCTCTCTTTCTCAAGTCTTATTCGTCAAACGGGCCTGTTCAGAGAAACAAATGTTGTTGGTGAATCTTCGTTCTGAAATTACGTTAGTACAAAGCAGAAAAGTTTTAGTTTCTGCCAAATTCCTGTTGTTTGGAAAACAGTGTTTTTTTCTGGACAATTTCCGATAACTGATCAGCTGCAGTGTAGGCATTTGTCTGCTTACTCGATTTATTTAACTTCGTTAACAATTTGATAATAGTTGTGATTATCGTTTCGATTTTCGTTCAAATATATCATTTTGATACAGCTTCGCTGTTTGCCAGAAAGCCACAATTCCGTCCCAAAGGCGTTGGGTGTGTTTTAACATGTCAGGATAACAGATGCTTAAGGAAAGTTTTATTTAATTTTCACCTTGACATCAAACAATAACAGAAGAAAGTCGTTGATATTTTTATCTCTTGGTTTCTTATGTAGTTGAGTCGATTATGATCTTCCAATAAAACGCTCAAATAAAACCTGAAACTGATTGAAATTGAGTATAAAAACCGTTTACCAAGGATGAAAAGACTGTGTTTTGCAGAACAACACATTTATGAACTACACTGTCGAGGCAGTATAACTTTATAGGCAAGGTTATCATACCGTCGTTATTTCTAAGAAATGTCCCTATTTTGACTTGCATCCCTATTTTTGTATTATTTTAAGTTGCGGGTGGCAACGTACAAATCCAACTGAATACAGGTGGTAACGCACAGTGAAGCAAAGAGAGAAACAGCCTTGGCGAAAGGACAGTCAAGACCATCCTACAAGTGAAAGTAACCTTTGACGAGACCTGCAGTGAGATGCACCAGGTAGCGTCTAAAGGCAAAGCAATGCTGACGCAGACCATTTCTAATACAAAATATGACTGATAACTGAATAGTTCAATCAAAAATTATATTCCTTTTTTATGATATTTCGTTTCCCGGTTGCCCTTATTTGTCAGTCCAGATCTATGGCAGCCCTGTTAATAAGGTTCGAGAGCGTTAATGTTAACAACATAGGTATTATGCTGCATGGAACGTCATTTCTTATGAAAAACACAGCGTTTATTTCAAACAAATTACTGTTGACTTGGAAAGCTATGCAACAATCCCCAGGGCGTTGTCTAAATGCCCGGGTACCATTAACTTTACAACTTGAAGTATTAACTTAACTGTGCACCTTGCACTTACAGTAATGGCAGTAAATACCAGAACTTGGTTTCATTATTAGGAAGAAAACCAACAACCCAACAATTCGCTGAAGGACAGTCTAGAAGAGGAAAATTACGTGAACGTGCCAAACATTTTTGAAGAAAACGTGCTTCCAAATAAAGATATAATTGTTTTGATTGTTTTCCTGTAATAATCTTATGCGAAGATTTGCCTGTGAAGTACAAAGACGATTTAGAGATTTATTAACTACCAAACGTTTTCATACAAATATTCGTCTGTTTCATGAGGTTTACTCACAGAAATTTGCTCCTGCATTTGCCACTTGTAGTGCAATTCCAGCATTTAGTGATGATGAAAGCGGAGATGCAACTGAGATCGTATTCGCCGACACACCGTCCATCACAGCAGGGTTTTAATCTTGTTTGAAAAGATGAATTAACCCAGGAAGTTCTTCACCTGAAAACCAGCTGAGATGTGACTGATGATTGATTTCTATGAGTTTATTAGAGCTGTACAAATCATATGCAAAGTCATAACTTGCTATAAAAGAAAACATAAGGAAGAGACATTTTGAACCAATTCAATCCTTCCATATTTCCTGCATACGTTACACATATTATAGTTTGAAAGGTACATTCGATCTAATAATAAAATACTTCGAAAAATTCGCTATGCAGTGGTTTTAGTCCTCAGCTAAAAGCTCTTCTTGTTTCTGTTGGGCTGACTTGCGGTAACAACAGACTCTGTAATAATCATTTGCAGCACAAGGCGCTAATGAACAACACTAGGCTGTGCTTCGTCAGGAAATGCTTTGGAGTTGTTTACGATGGAGGGAGAGCAACCAAATTACAACTGCAGCAAACACCGTCCCAGCATATGCTTACCTAAAGATACAATTGTTTCGTTGCGTGGATGATTACGTGTTTATCTGAGGTTCATACAATTTCGAGAAATTTTGAACAGTGCGATTTCACAACATCATCATTGTCGGAGAATTGTCGGATTTGTCGATCTACATCCATTGCAAATATCATTCTCAAGGGCTTACGCAGTCAAAACACATTTTATAAATCTTCTGGAGGTTCAAAAAGTGTTTGCCTAAATTGTTTCTGCGTCTGCCAAGTATAAAAGAATTGTCCCCAAGGTAAAAGTTGTATGAAGTAAGTCTAATAGGTTTGAACAACTTTCGTTTCGACAGTGCTCATCGATCAAACGTCTTGAAGAGTTCATTTCCTTCCTGCGGCTGCACCTACAGTGCGGCATCTCGTTGACTACTGAACCGCGTTCACCTGTCTTGAAAATGCTTTTAAATAGGTCCTTAATCACGTTCTGCGCGGGCATTGTGCGACATACAACATTTATGGAATAGTGCCTTCGGTTAAAATTAAGAATTGAAAACATTTTTAGGATTGTGGTGTCTCCAACCCGAAATAGTGAAAGACTCCATTGGCTCGTGCAGGATGACAACATATACCGCTTGTTGTAAGGGTGACGCAGCAGCAACATAAAATCTTTAGCTCAGATTCAAACATTAGGAAACCCAAATAGGGTTTACCGTCGTGAAACATACACAGAGCACTTTCAGTGAAACAGTTCAGAAAAACAATTTTTCACTTCCATTAATCATCGTCTTTTAAATTTCAGTTGGGACATGCCGTTTTACAAGCACCCAGCCTCTGCAAGAGATACAAGATTTCCATGCATTTTCGAAAGCGGAAAATTTTTCAAGTTTCACACTATTTGTGTTTTCTATCTTACAGAGTGTCTTTCAGAAATAAAACTGAGACCAGAGATGTTTCTTAAATTTTTTCAGTGTTACCTCATTCTTCATTTTTCGATCTCAGTAGAAAGAGGTTTTTGTGCTGTTTTGAAGAACAGCTACGGAAATGTTTATGGAGTAGACAGGCTCAAACTGAACGGCTTTAATGTTAAATCTCAGAGGCGTGCTTTCAGGTAGAGATGATTGAAAGGAAACATAAATAGTCTTCAAGGCAGAACCAACTTACGAAAAAGAGAGGTTACAATTTTGGGCGCGTCCGGTGAATGTCCTACGCTTTGGGATAATGTCAGGTTGTATTGCTACCCCAGCAACTATTATTATGACTTATTAGCACCTTTTTCACTTCTGAAATTTTGGCTTATTTGCAGTTTTCAGTGCAGGTTAAAATTTTAATAGTCTCGTAGCGAATGGCAGATTTATTTACAAAAAATACTTTTTGTGTTTATTTGATTAAGCGGTGGTTGCAAATGTCATGTACTCTTTGATTATGGCCAACTCTTAAAAAAGGATAACTGCCGAGTAAACTTTTACCTTTTTTCTCTCTTTCTTATACACAGAGCGGACAGCTGGTATATGTATGCGGTTGGATCTAAAAGGAAAAATTGCAGAGGTATTCAATCAGATCTTAATTGGTGGCATTGTGGTAATGCTGCACGATGGGGCCAGCATTGCACAGTGATTGAGGGTTTGACTGTAGGATTGGATTTCTCCGCACACACAGTTTTGTCATCTGCGAATCCCATTGTGTAGAGCAGTGGTGCTCAAACCGTGGCCCGTGAAGCAATTTTCATTGGAAACAAAACTTAACACTTTAATCATTTAGGAGAAATTTTTAGAGAATTTTTATTGAGATTATTAATTCTTGTGGCCCTCGAAGGGTTTCTGAAAGACAAATGTGGCCCAGGATCCAAAACGTTTGAGCACCACTGGTGTAGAGGTTCGCGTTAAACTTGCTGTGTCCAGTGGTCAAGCGGTTGAGTTAGCCCCATGCTTTGTGCGGCGCGTTGCATCCTGGTGGAGAGTTTGTAAAACCAGAGAAATATGGCTTCGAAAGGTCTGGAACCGGAGGGGAGAGTGGTCGTGGTTTGTGAAGTTCTCCATGGACGATGTTCTTAAGAATCGTCTCGAGCGGAGCATGCCTTCACCTTTTGTTAATCAGTCTGTGCAACGGTTGCAGAATTTTTTCAAAACTTTACGTGTATGCAAAAGCATTGCACACGGAAAATAAGGTAGCTGTCTCTGAAGCACAAAAACTCTGTTATGAGAGATGCAAAACAAAATTTAAGAGTTGTTATCACTAGCTTATTAACTGAACTAGCCTTTCATAAACTGAACTAGCCTTTCATTGGTTTCGTTCCGGAGTGTAAATCGCTGCAAAAATTTAATATCAGAACCGGAATCGGACTGAGTTAATGGCAAAGAATTGCAGGATTTTTGTAGTTAAAAAGCTGTGTTCTAATTTTTGGACGTGATTGGGATTTTGCATTTAAAAAGTGTTTTGACTGTGGTTCGACTGATGTAAAAAAATTCCGTACTGGATCTGGATCGTAAAATATGTCAGTCCGCTCATCTCTGCTGCCTACATGCGTTCGATTTTGGCTTTTCAAAACAACTACAGCTCGTAGCCTACAGACAGGTACACACACTAGGTTTGTTGAGCAAGGGCGATGAAACACCGTTAGCAAAGCAGACCTGATGTTTTTTTTGCAAACATGACTGTCGTCTGGTTTGCTACGTTTACAGAGACGTTTACGGACGTTTTCAAGCAAACCAACGCATCACAGCTGTAGCATAAGATAAGATTGGTTGTGTTGTTGCGTAGGCGAGATGAAGTGAACCGGTGACTGGAAGTAATTCAACACTTGAAGAGATTTGCTTCATTAGCGGATGAGCATATGGTTTGGATCTTTGGTGTTCTTGCGAATGGATTAGGCTTTGAGATATGGGGCTTAAAAATTTAGAATTGTGTGTCCTCAGCAAGTGTCGATTATGACAAGTAACAAATTCTTCTCTGGTTTAGAATACAACGCTTGTAACGCTTTCCCACAATATTATAAGATGGATTTGACGTGCGTTTAGGTGCGAGAAATGCTTTTGTTGGATTGCTTCGTGTACAAAAGCGGCAGAAAACGAAACGCAAGTGGTAAAATGGACAGGTTGTACAGGATCGATTGAATGACTAAAGCTCATTAGCGCATCACTTCCGAAATGCTGAAGGTTTGCAGTAAGGGAAACATCGCTGATCGCAACATCGATACTGCAGCCTGGAAAAAGCTATCGCTCATCGGATGGAGAGTAGCGTGCTTATGAGGTTTCGGAATCTATATTCTGTAAATGCGAATGACTGTCTTCTATTTAACACAGAAAAATATGACAAACATGACATGACAGATATTGGAAAAGAAAAAATGTATTGGAAGAGATGAAGCGACGAAGTTTGACGAAGTTTTTTTCAACAGCAGATGAAGAGACAGAAGTTTTAATTTTGTTCTGGGAACTATAGCAATCTTTGGCGTTAGTCGCAGAATGTGGTCAGAGTAGCAATCTTCTGATGTGATTTAGAGAAATGCTGGCATTCTTTGCGGCACAGTGACATACCAAATACAGGTCATACGTGGATTTCAAGACAAAAAAGTATAGGGGCAATATTTGTTTCGTTTTGGGTAAGAGCAATCCGAAAAGGAGTTCACTAATACATTATTAATGACGTATACAAATTAGTTCTATGGAAAATGCGATTAAGATCTTAAACCTGGAGAATTGCTAAAGTAAAGTCTAAAGTCTGTTTGAAAAAATTTTCGAAAGTAGAGGTTTGTGCAAATTCGCAGTGTGAAAGTTGTACTGGATCATAGATGGCGTTTTTTCATTGCTGACACTAACCTATTGACAACGGAAGGGTGTTTTGCAAACAATGGACTGATGCAAGCCTGTAATTGTGTTGCAACAAATATTGCACTGCTGCAACTGTGCTGTAACTACGCACTGTGCACAGTGAACACTTTTTTCAACACGGAGATTTGCACAAGTACACCTGGCGCAGGATCTTTGGTCCAACAACAGTCACTCGTTGATTTCTGCAGAGTTTCAGCTGAGTTGTTCCGATCAGTTTTGGACGTTTGTGTCGAAAGGGTGTAGAACTGACAACTGATCAACATCTGGTTGGATGCAACCTGCGTTTGAGAAAGCAGCCGGGGCCAACACGAACGTGGAGGACTAAGAAGTCGTAACAACTACAGTTGGAGGCCCAGGTGGTTGAGGATGTAAGAATAAGTCGTGCCATTTATAATGAAAATAAATATGTTTAGTTTTTTCCAACTGCGTGGTTTTAACATCATTTGATTTGTTGGGTTTTTGAAACATGTTGAGGCTAAATTCAAGTTTTACGTAATTTCTTGTACGTACATTTATTCAAATATTGGCCATAGTGTGTCCGAAGACTGATATTTGACCTCCAGCCTTTGCTTTGAAAAAACAAGCCAAAGTTTTTCTTCTAAACGCCTTGAATGATTTAGCCTTATATTTGCTTTTCTGCACATGATATGATAATTTGTGACCTTTCACTATAGTACAAGTGGATTAAAATTGCAATTTTGATTACGACGATATGAAGCTAAGAGACATTTCTTAGTTTCCACAAACTTTGACCTGTTGTTGATAACTTTTAAATTTGTTTTATGCTACCGGTAAGTCAATCGTTAACACAGATTGCTCGAATGGACTAATGTATGTCTTGTTATTTAAATGCGGCGATATGTAATGTCGATTGCAAAATTTCATGACCTTAAGAGCATGAAAAGATATTGATCAGGAAATGCACGTGGCTGCTCTCATTTCAAGATTTCTGGAAAGTAACTTTTATCTGTAATCCGCTTTTTTATTCCTGTAACCAGCTCTAAAGCTTAAAGGACCGGTAAAAGTTGTTCTCTGATGCAGCTTTCACACTTCTCGTGAGTGCACATCAGGCCCGTAACCAGAGCGGAGCAGGGAGCGCGAAGCCCCCCTTAGAACAATTTTCGCTCCACCTGGAAGAATGTGTTGGACATCGTTTAAAATTATTGGACATAATTCAAGAAATTTGGGCCCCTCTCAGAAAACTCTTCGCCCCTCCTGGTGTCCCAAACTGGTTACGGGCCTGGTGCACAAGTACATCCTGCATGCTGCCTCTGTGATTTGTTCCAAGCACCTTTCAATGGACTGAACATGGCACGGTCATTCTGTAACTTTCATCGGCGTAGTAATGAATTTCTGCACCTCTGACAATGTCAACTTGCGCGTCATTAGATATTCATAAACACTGGAGGACCAAATCTGTCACCTGTAAAGCAGATGATGGATCTTCCATGATTTTTGGTGATATCTTTGGGCGAACAAAAATATCTCCCAGCGTCTTATCTTCTCTGCCTCTGATATCGGCAATTTTCTCTACACCATCTCTCCTCAAAATTTTCTGAGCAAAAGCAAGCCCGCAAAATCATTTCTCTGAATGCGCACCAGGCAGAAACCTTTGGCGTAACAGCATTCACTAACTTCTGGTTCCGAAGCTTCAAAAGCCGCAATAAAAGCAAATTGTGTCGTAATTCTAGCCAACAGTAGGCCTACTTGATCTTGATGTTCAATCAGCAAGAAAAATACACGTCAAGAAGATATTCAGCTATCAGACGCCAGATGTACAGATATCTTTCGCGAGAAGCTGTCGGCACTGACTTCAGCTGTTTTTCTATTTTTGAACCCTCTTCAGGTCTGAAGTGCCACAGATACCGTCCACTAGACTTGCTTTATAGAGAATAATCCTCTTCTTTAATGCTACTGGGAAATTGATGATCAGAACCATCTGATTTCAGCATGATTTTAGTTTCATCTTGAAAAAATCACTGTTTATTTCACCTGTTTTGCAAAAGAAACCAATACTTCTTCAAGTGCCTCCGTCATGGCCTTTTCTTGTGACCTGTTTATTTTGTTCACACACTGCTTTTCATCTTCGGTAAAAAAGCCATGCAGCATCCATTAAAGGAGCAGGTATAACAGATATGGCAGGAGACCAACACATTATCTTAAGCTCTGCATAGCAATGTTTGGTTTCTGCATAACGTTGCAAGCAGGGTGGTTTGATGAAAAATATCTATTTAGAACGTCTGATTGCTCTGCAAAACATTCAACTAGTGTTCTTCAACAGGGGTTCCTCGGAACCAGGGGAGTAGTGGGCAGTGCCAGATGAGGTCTTCAGGGGCCCTGAGGTACAATTTTTTGAGGGCTCCCATCTTTTCAAAAAAAAACAATGCCCCATGGTGTCCCGTAATAGGACCCCCTACTCGTGTTCATCACGCAAAATAACACAAACTGCAACATCAAGTTAAAAGGGTATATGTGCTATGCGAAAACGAAAACGTTTGTCCTATTATGAACTCAGGAATATGGAAATGTTTTCAGTTTTTCCCATCATGTTGGACACTCAAACTATAATAGTACTTTGTGTGCTTTTCTACAAGAAAATTCATGTATCAAATTGTCAAAGTTTTCTTTCCGTAATAGTTCGTTCTGATGATGCTTTATGCCCTGCTCTTTTCCTCTTTGTCGTGAATAAGGTGCCATACCGTTCTTTATGATGACGCAAGCGCTTGTAATGTGTTTTTCCTGTTGCACGCATAGTCTGTGTATTGCATTGAACGTTAGGCAACAATCATAGTGCGTAGGCAGGCTATAACTGTATTGAATGTCAGTCTCCATTTTGGGGGCCTCTGACTGCAGGGACTCTGAAACCGCGTTCGCCAAAATTTTGGCGCGGATTTTAAACTCTTTAAAAGCTATAACTCACCAGCTACTATAGCTACAAAGCTGTTCAAACCATCCACGGATTCAGCAAGTCTTCTAGATTCGATTAAAAAAAAGTTGTTTGATTTGGGTGGGGGTTTTCTCTTGGTGACGTCACAAAGAAGGCAGGTTTTTGAAATTTTTACCCACTTCAACTGGCCCTGGGCGCTAATCCAATAAGCCATTTTTATGGCTCAAACTTGTTTGGGAAATTAGATGATCATCTGCGTCTATAGAGCCCTTGATTGACCTTCTAGCACGTCTAGAACAAAGGTTATTGCCCATAAACCCCGTTGTACTCAAAATTCCAAAAATGCAGAAAAAGCATGAGTCTCCCACTGACGGCATTTTTGCAAGAAAAAAACTGCCGCGAGCTATCGATCGAGAGCTATTCGGGACCCTCGAGAAAGACTCGTGAAGCCTTGTAGTTTGCACTAAAAAAAAACTTTTGAGGTTTGTGTTCGGGTGGGTATCGTTAGAAAAAGGGTAGGTTTTGCCATTTTTGGGTGATTCTTTTATGACGTCATCACCCGGACAATGAGCCGAAATAGTGACTCAAAGTTTGGTTGGATTCTAGGCTGGAATATGAAGCTTTAGAGGCCTAAATCGACTTCCTGGCGTTTCTGGTCCCCAAGTTATGGCTGAAAGACCCCTAATCTTGTAAGGATTCCCTAGGGAATTAGTGGGGAGTCCCCTAATTATTTTTTGCTTGTTTGCCATAAATTTTGAACCAGAAATGCTAGAAAGTCCATCAAACCCTCTAAAGACTCGTATGGTAGCCTAGAATCCAAAAAAACTTTGAGCGACAAAATCTGATGGATTGTTGGACTCCGAGGATATGACGTCATCATCGAAATGTAATCAAAATATGCATAAACATCCTCTCATTATGTAAACATCAACAAAAAACCCGAGACTTCAAGCTAAAAATTTTTTTGCAGTCTAAACTACAAGTCTTCACGAGTCTTTTGAGGGCTTGAACAGCTCTCTAGCCTATTCTAATGGCGAGTTATGGCCATATACAAAGGGGTGCTATTCAAACCCTGGTTTCCTTTTGTAGGGGTAGAAATTTTGACCACTTTTTGGTTTTGCGAGCATAATTTTTGATCCAGATATGCTAGAAAGTCAATCAAGGGCTCTAAAGACTCGTGGGATAGCCTGGTTTCTAACGAAAACTTGAGCGAAACAATTGGCTCATTGGATTGGCGTCCAGGGCCGCGTAAACTAAGCCTAAACTAGGCCAATAAAATGAAAATGACACCCCTAGTTGTGACGTCCTTCCCCAGAGAATCACAAACCCAAAACGAAAAAATTTTTTTTCAATTTCAAGTAGCCGACTTGTTGAATCCGTAAATGGTTTGAACAGCTTTCTAGCTCAATCGGCTGGCGAGTTATAGCGTTGCAAACCCTGCGCCAAAATTTTGGCGATCGCGGGACTTCAATGGTTAATGAATTTGAAGCTGTTTTAAAATGGCTATTTTTTGGGTGCATTACCACACCTTTTTTGTCAGCGCACTACAACCCTGTTCGGAACCCTAGTGTTCCGCAAAACATGTGGTGGGTTTCCGTGAGTTCTAAGAGTTCCGTGATGGTTCCTCGTTTTTAGGGGAAATTATTTCCTGCTCCAGTATGTTGATGCGTCATTATTAAATTTTTTAGATCACCGTGCCGCATGCAGACTCCAAGTGGGCCAGGTAGTTGTACAGGCAGGAGATTGAGTGCAGTTAATAGCCGATAAAGAAATATTGATAGTTGTTGCCAAGGGCGTACGCAGAGGGGGTTCGGGTTTAACCCCCACTTGAGCTTGATATTTTACAAAAACGTTGCCTTTGCAAAAGAGATTGATTGATTGTTTTCGCATACTTTTTGCTTATCAATTTGTCGACTTCATGCAAAACCAAGGAATAAATTTGCATGCAAATGTCAAGGAACATTATAAATGGGCCAAAAAGTGATAATTAGGCTTTGATGGGAATCTGGGTTATCGTCTGCGTCCAGAAACCATCTCACCACTTTTTGCAGACCTTTCGTCCACTACGCATGTTTAATATTGTGTTCCGCGATAGTCCACTTTATTCGAAACAATTGTCTTTATTTGTCTGCTATGGCTGAACAGCGCAAACGCTGACTGCATTGGCTACATTACCAATTTATGTAGCATGATAGAACTGTTGCAAGAGCTCAAAAATAGCTGTTTTTAACGTAGAAGCATTCGAACATTTGATACTGTCTCAGCAGGGAAAAAGGAAAAATTGCTGAACTTCTATACATGACACAAAATTGAATGTTTTCTTCCGTGCTTTATGCGCATTCTCAATTTCAGTGTAGTTTTGCAAGATTCGATCTTGCAAACTGGGGTGTGCGCCAGCCAGTCCAGCCGTACACTTTCTATGCTCGACTGCTCGTATTCGACAAGACATTAGCGCGGCCTCATTTTGCAGTTGTAAATTGCTCTGACGCTGTGATGAGGGTGTTTTACTACCCTGTTTTAACACGCAGCCTGATATTTTTGCAATTATGAACTGCTGTGTCGTAGCGTTGAGTTTATTTTCCTCTGATATTGTAACTTGGAGCGGTGATAGTTTATATTCAGTGCAATGACACATGACATGAGGGGAGTGCGAGCAGAAGAATATGCCTATTATGTCAACAAACTTCTCCAAAACGTAGGTTTGAAAACATGAATTTGACGTCAAACAGTGACGTCACAAAAAGCGCACACCAAATACAAATGACCACCATATGCCACTGAATGAAAACTCCCGCATGAAAATTTTCTGCGTACCTCACTGGTTGTTGCGTGACTTGTTCATTGTTGTGTAATTAGGAAGAACGTTGTTGTTGCATCAAGGAAATAACATGTTGCCGATGTACAGTTCACAGTAGACTGAGTAGTGCAGTGGTCACCAGCGTTTTTGAAACTGAGAGCTACTTCTTGGTACAAATTCAAAGGGTTGTCAGTTTGATGCACCCACTTCTGAAATAAAAATTTGCTCAATTTGTCTTCAAATATGTTAACATTAATACAAATTAAACGTATTCGTCACTGTCTGTGTCAAGACATTGATCATGTTTATGCTATCTTCAGAGCAGGCCCGCGGGCGAACCACGTGTCCGTACGTACGACCTGGTGCCCGCCAACACCATGTTGGTGACCCCAGGAGTAGAGAGTACTACAGACTAGAGCTGCCGTTCAGCCTTTGTGGGAATAAAGTAAAAAC
>JGI24022J15233_10004348_pt1 | contig 14593 bp, 6 predicted proteins | sample Ectturendosymbi2_FD_15233 | JGI IMG/M metagenome (IMG submission 15233) | reverse complement strand
GAAGTCGCGCACCATGCAGATTTTTATGAAAATACATATAAATAACAATTTTATTGATCACAATCATAACAGATGCTCAAATTGTTCACCCTCTGCATTGACACATGCATCAATTCTCAACAGACCGGCCACCCAATCAAAATGCATAGTCCACACATCCAAATTATTATATGGCGCGCGACTTCTGGGACACCCTTTATAGTAATAAGCATCAAACCTAGTCGACAATTTAAGAAATGGAGACCCGAAGCAATTGCCACATTTTCCTCACCCTAAATCCACTATTAACTCTCCCAACTGCGTGTTTTGTGGTCTGATATTCTGCAATTCGTGTATTAAATCTTTCTGAGGACAAAAACATGTTTTTAAACGCCTAACGTGAATTCGCTTACATCATAACACATGGGGAAAAAGTCCAACGTGATTTCGTTTTATTATATAAATTTTCTCTGTTTTTGTTTATAGTCAAAACACAACTGCCTAAATTAAGACCGCTGTTTTTTTCTGTGTATATAATTATTACCTGTACCAGTTTCGTAATAATGCCACTAAATTGTGGGTGGTAAACTTACTTACGCTTGTCTAAAACAGCTTGGAAAGTTAAGGTATGCCCCCTGCCCATGCATGTCAGCAGCGTAACCAAAGTTAACAGAAACAAAGCTTTTCTGCGGTCAGTGATGACGTTATACTGATGTCATGACACCGCATCTGCATTGCTCTGCCAACGTAGATAGCAGCCAACTTCACGCTACTGGAATGTGGTACAACGAAAGTTCCATGTTTCTACGGAATTATTTTGTTATGTGGTGAATGAGTGCTTGTTAAGAATTCGTGGCACTTTTTTCCACAAAAATTTGTACAATTGAATATTTTTGGGACATTCCTGTCTGACTCATTCTAGTGATTTCAATGATTCGTGTCAAGTAAAAACGCAGAAGCGTTGCGTACATCTATGGAAGCTGAGAAAGCATTGATTAGCTCGCAAAAATTCAGCTGGCTATACACTTCATAGTTAAACCAGTTTATCAATGTGGCTGATATTTCAGTAGATATGCGCATTGCAAAATTTTGGAAAAATAAATTTTACAAAAGTTCATCTGGTATTCATTTTTTTAAATGAAATATGCGCTTGACAGCCTTCGGTAGTGTCGACTGCATTTAACGCTTTCACAATTTCCGGTTAAAAGCCCAAAATCACGTACTGATCGCTGGAAGTACAGCGGACGAAATAAATGAGTTCCTTACTAGAAAATCGGCATGTTGTTTTTATGCAATCTGTTGAAATAAATGCATTTGTTGAATTAAGTTGACTTGTATTTCTCCTGTTCTTCAGTTGCCACTACAGCTGGCACAGGCAGCGAGACGACTGGCATCGCCATTTTCGATTACGTGAAGTTGAAAGCAAAAACTGGAATCGGGAACCGTGCCTTGAAACCCACTTTAGGAATCGTCGATCCGCTCACACTACAGTATCTTCCTAAGAAAGTCACGTGCTATGCTGGATTTGACGTACTTTGGTGGGTATATATACACGATCCGAGTACCGCGGTTGATCTTTTCGATGTATATACAGGAAAACAACCTGCCGCCTAAGCGCGTATGGTTTAGATTTTTAAACGAGAGCTTGTAGTTTGCTGAAACATGTTTGATAAAGATAACTTTTTCCAACAACATATCACACTTAAATTTGGCTCAATCACAAGTGCAGTAGACGTCAACAACCAGTGAATACCATTCACCCAAATTCCACACAATCGATACAGTTTCCAGTTTGAAAAATGACCCTGGAAACACTGCACAGTTTCCAGTTTGAAAAATGACCCTGGAAACACTGCATTTTAACCTCAGGTTGAAGTTGGTTAAACACAGTTGTTTGGAAGCATGCTTGGTGCGTTGGTACTTGTATACGAAATATTTGCCACATAGCAGCAGCGGCCAAAACCGGGCGATGTCAAAGCTTCACAAAAATTCATTACCGCTACAGGCACAAAAGCATCGGTGTGAATCGTTTTACATAGTCGTATCTGATAGATCCGACAACATCCCTTTTTAAATATCTTTTTAAAAAATCAGATTAAGTCGGTAAGGGTGTTTCAGCCAGTAGAACGTTGGTTTGACAGTAGAGATTCTTAATGGGGCCAACAGTAAAGCAGCAAATATCAGTTTCAACTAGTGGCCAGATTCAACTGCTTTTTTTCCATTTGCAAGCAACACCGATCTAATGATCTGTTAATCATTGCTGGCATCAGTGGTGGATGCAGACCTGCTGTTTGGGAGTGGGAAGCCAAAGACCAGGGTTAGAAAATACCTCCTTTTGTCTATTTTCTTAGGAAAGTGAAGCGCATGCAAAATTTATTGCAGCGACATTGGCTTCTAACGTGGAAGTTTCAATTTTTCAAGAAGTTTTCAACCATTTTTGCGCACAAGCCTCAGGAAACAGCGAAAACTTTTTGTTACTTATGCTTCTCTACAAGAATTTACTCGCTTGAAGTGCATCTACTTAAAATCTGATTGGAAGCTGTAAAGGCAACTCAAAATGCTGAGCTACATATTAAATACAAATTAAAACTTTGCCAAGTTTAACAAACATTTTTCAGTTATCATTGTAAAGTGTTTCGTAATTTTCATTCCACGGACTTGTTTGGCATAACAATGCTTTATGAAATGCATAATATGCTGCAAACAACACTGATGCTTTCCCGTATTGCAGCCATGCTTTGGAATCATACACGGCAATTCCTTTTAACGAAAGAGTTCCACGGCCAGAAAATCCTGCCCTACGTCCTGCCTACCAGGGCTGCAATCCAATCAGGTGCGTGTGCGTAGGTGAGCGGTTGTGAGCGATATCTGTTTCTAAATGTAGCTGTTGGCGCATAGAGCAGCTGTTTCCTTGCTATCATCTACTCAAGCCTGCTTGCTTGGATTGTAGACCGCGGGTGGGGAACCTATTTACTATAACGGACCGCATCAGTTGTGGAATATCACCGGCAGGCCGCAAAAAAAGGAAGTTTATCTTAAATTCTATCTTCATCTTCCTTACCGAACAAAGAGAGAAAATTTTGTGGAGCGAGAGAGACTTCTCTCTAGTTACTAGTCTTTGCTTATGATGGAGTTTCGCTTTTCCGCGCTGTAGTGTTCTGACGTGGGTGAGGAAAGTTCTGGTGCTGGCCGCAAGTTCCCCACCCCTCTGTTTAAACATTATGCGCAAGATATTGTTTGATTTTAGCATTTACGGGGTAATTGCTGTAAAAATTAACTTGGGGTACTACACATTTTTGGCTTTGTAGTAATACTGCCATTATAGTGTTAACCTGTTTGCTTCATAGATAACAGTAAGTTTGTGTTAAAGGGTGATCTGCTTCACTAACGGTAGGCTTCTTGCTTCAGTGTTGTCTCGTTCAGTATTTTCGTTAACCTTTAGCAACGGGTTGGCGTCTGTGCTTGATTTTTTGAGTGAATAAAGGTTTTGTGCTGATCCATATACTGCTTGTGCCAGTGACGTGTGGTCGAAGCATGCCTTGACTGTCACCAGCAAGTACATTGCCCGAGCCGTTAACAACCCGGACGACCTGGAAGCGAGATCGCAAATGCATTTAGCTAGTGCTTTTGCTGGCATTGGGTTCGGAAATGCCGGGGTCCACCTGTGGTAAGCACCTGCCGTGTGTCTCCCTGTACCTTAATGAACTAGGAAAGATTGCTGAGTGTAGTGGTGAAATGGATGCAGTAAAAACGCTTAAATAGCGTTTATACTGTTTTACGACCTGAAAACCAGGGCTGTGGAGCCGGTACTCAAATTTCAGTCTCCGGCTCTAGCTCCGGGCATCTAATTTTTTTGGTTCCGGTTCCATCATCTTGAACTTTTTGGCTCCGGCTCCAGAACAATTTGGTCCAAAAAACAGAAAAAAACATTGTATTATTTGTATAACTCGCTTGAACCGGAACCCAAATTTCAAGCTCCGGCCCCACCATCTAAAAATTTTTGGCTCCGGCTTCGGTTCCAGCCATCTAAAATTGCTTGGGCTCTGGTTCCACAGCCCTGCTTAAAAACGCTATTGCGACGATAGTCATCCACATTCAAGGGTGGCGTTGCTGCTCTGAATTTTTGACTCGGAGCTTGACATGTCAATTCGTTATATATTCAAAAAATGAAAGTAATTTTAGCATTAGTAAATCTGGTGTGCCATTAACCACCTGTGGTGAAAGTTTGGTTGCAATGTTCAATGGCAATTTAAAGACGACAATATTTTGATTTAGCGTAATGCTTTTAAAATAAATCTTTGGCTTTATTTTTACTTCTAAATGCTTCAAAAAGTTGCAGATTGTTTATAATTTTGATTTTCTGGAGAAAGGTGTGTCAACTCCGAAAAAATTGGTGGCTTAACCAAGCTTCGTAAAGACCGTGCAGACTTCGAAATTTATAGTGAGCTTGTGGTTTCATTTAACTTTTCTCTTCGCCCCCACCTCATATTTGACTTCGCTAACCACGTAGTTCCACAGAAAATAATGCATGTGCATGCGTTTCTCTCTGTTAACGCAACGGTTAGCGTTGTTGGTGTGCTTGTCCAAAGTAACAAGAGCTGTTTTGTTTCAGTTACCTCGTTTTGGTAACACCATGGTTTCTTGCATTGCAATGAGTCATTGTGGTTGGTCACTATATAAACGCCTGGCCTTTGCAAAGAAGCATAATTCGTTTGAAACGCGATTGATATCAGAACGTTTTTATCAGACACACTCCATCAATTTGTCGTTTCTAGACTATTGCTGGTNACCAGCAAGTGACATCCAGTTCTAGACTTGTACACTTTTGCAAAATTAATCCAAAACATCGTNTTTAGCAAAAATCTCAAATATTCTCGCATTCCTACGTTCTATGATTATGCCCTTGAAAACACTTTGCTGTCGTACATTCTGGAAGCGTTTTATTCAGATGAGGCTTTTTTTCACACTAAAATGAATATGACATAGCCTCACAGAAACTGTGGATGCAGTTTCATTTCTTATATGTCACAAAGGTGTTTTAGGCACTTTGCTGCAAATTGAAAAACAAAAATGTAGGTTGTTGATGAAGATACCTTGTTTTTCCAACGCTGATATCGTGCTATATACCTCATAGCCACGGGATGTCATATCCTGTCTCTGGACTTGTGAAAAACTGGACCTCACCCGATTACGATCAAGAACAACCCCTCATCGTAAGTCATGTGTGTTCAGCTACTCCGCCGTGTGTGCCTTTATCGGCACAGTGTTCATTGTACTCGTTGCTTGTCGGCGTATTTGAAACACAGGGTTTTTGTCTGGGAAATGTCTTGTGAATGAGCTTTTGCCTAAGATATTTGCGAATAGCTGGAGTGTATAAGATTGCTGCGGCGTCAAGGCCAGCTGTTGCGTGGCTTAGCACACGATCATGTTGAATGCACGTTAAACTATTGAACTTTCGCTTGTTCTCTTGCAACTTCTTACAGAGGTATTTCAAGCATTTTGGAGTAAACGCGTTGTAGATGTGTTTACATTCAGTGAGCTCAAAACGTAATGCTTAAAAGTAATCCAATCACAAAAAGAAAAAATGTATAAGCACTGCTTCAAACATCGGTCATTTACTACAACCTTGCGGCGTGCTTTATTTCCGTTACATAAGTGGGCAGGTTGACAAGATGTGCATTGTATTTACTTCCTCAAAAAATCTGAATAACTCAGTGATTTATTGTATTAACAAAATTCTGAGTAACTCCTACGCTTATTGGATTACCAAACGTTGTCAGTGTTGTGCAGTAATCGTTAAAGTACTGTGTAGCCTCGGACAATAACTAAAACTTATGCTTCGTGCTAAAATTGAAGCATTTAGGGTTAGATCAGCCATGTCCAACCCGCGGCCCAGGCGAAGGTTTTGTGCAGGCTAGTTTGGGTTTTCGCTTTTGTATAAGTAGCCTACATACTGATAACCTGTCCTTATGTTGATACTTTTGGATTTGACATTTATGATGCAGGTGGTCCTCAGTGCCCCTTTATCACGTCTGTTACCATTGCAGTTAGGATTCGAACGCTTTCAGTACATTAGCTCAAGCTGAATTTAGTTTGCTAAGATCAAAATAAGTCATACAATGTGCGGCCCTCACTAATATGTCATTCAATGTGCGGCCCTGGTTAAGATAGTGACGCAATTTTTGGCTCAGTAAGCCATTTGGGTTGGACATAGCTGGGTTAGATGGACAAAACTTGGCTAATCTTTCATTGCATTCCATGTTAAACGACTTCCGTTTTTAATTGAAAATAACTAATTATGTTGCACGAAGTCAACGTTTTTGCTGAATTAATGTGAATGGAAGGCATAGCATTTTTCAAAATTTGCAACTCGCACTTCAATGTTTTCGTGTGACGCTGTGGTGAGAGCTCTGCTCTTAGCAGCTGATGTAAAACAGCGTTGCGTAATAAGTTGCCTTTGTTCTCTACATTAAACTTGCCATAAATTGAAACTAATTGGTTTTCTACGCAGCCTCATGGTTTATCTGTTATCATAAACGCGCCTGCCGTGTTTCGCTTCACTGCCCAAGCTTGTCCTGAACGTCATCTTGAAGGTGCGGCTCTGCTTGGCGCCGATGTTTCGAACGCGAAACGAGCAGACGCTGGAAAAATACTCTCCGAAACGTTGTTGGAATACATGCATAAATTAGAGGTATGTTGTCCCAAAGTGCAGACATTATTTGTTGGCCTTGTTTGTAACATTCAATTGCCAGTAAACTCTAACTTTGAATCCCAACCGAAAACAATTCGAATTATAATGTTAGAAGCAATTTTATAACTCTGCGGTTTAGTTTAGAAAGTAAATCAATTAATTTTCTCCAGCAAAAAAGTTACGACTGTGTTTTTTGTGTCGTTCAGCGTTATCCATATCAAAATTTGCGGTGGGTGGAAATATTCAGCTGCAATTGAATGAGCTTGTTATTTAACGTTTCAAATATCGAAGCACAGTTTTCTTGTAGCACGAGAAACATTCATGCCAACTGCCTGGCTATGCCCGAACAGCCGAAAAAAAGCCTTGACTTCGTGTGTTCCTCACTTACTAATTGTATTCGCAGATACCAGATGGTTTGGGCGTCTTAGGGTACAGCTCGGACGACGTTCCGGCTCTTGTGGATGGTACCCTGCCTCAAGAACGCGTCACCAAACTGTCCCCGCGAAAGGCTGGAAGAGATGAACTGACTCAGTTGTTTGAGGAAACGATGAAGATTTACTGAGTTTTATTTTGTGGAGGATGACGCCATAAACCATTCCCTGTCTCTATGACTTCTAATTTTCCTGATAGCAGACCTGAGCATTGTTTTGATTAAATAATGCTGAGCTGTAGAGACAGGCACCGATAGCAATGATTTCCCGAGGAGGAAATTTATATGTATTTTTTTTTGTTCAACGAGAATCCATTTCGGTGGTAGAGCAGCTTCACACTCGGTGGCAATTTCAATTCTGCGCAAAAGTTGAGCCAGCGTTTTTTGTGTGCAATCGTGGTGACGTTTCATGACGTTGTCCTGACCAAACGTCTTTGCAGTTTTCTTCTACATCGGACGCCTTTTGCGCTGAGGAATTTAGCGGAAGGAAAAAGAAAAGGATGTAACGAGATCAACGTTTTCTGTCATTTTTTGACAATCGCTTCTGTCAACATTATCGCGTGATTGCGTTCCTAGCGTATAGTGGCAACGTAGACGTGGATTGCAGTACAGCAGCGCACAGTTGTTCACGATTTTTAAAGAATTTCGGTTGACTCTAACATATGCAATATTTGTTTTTATAATCAATACATTTCGTGAGCTTATTTTTACAGCGTGAAAACAACCTTGCAGCAAATGTCATTAACGCTAAGAGAAACTTTGAACTTGTTTATCAAAATTTTCAAAATAAGTTGCAAGCGACATTTAACTGAGTCGACCAGTCTAATAATTCGCTTGTGGCTGAAAGCCGTGTAATTACGTAGGATCAAGTTTCTGATCTCAGCTGTTTCGTCACGACTGTTTTCGTCGCAAANAAAGTAGAACATGTCTTTAAGTATGGTATTCTATCTCACAAAACTTCTGACAGTTGTGAAGCGTGTTGGGCAGCTTCTTGGTACCGGTTGTAGCAACTAATATAAGGTTGCCATACCTGCGGAATTTCTCGGACATGTCCGGAATTTCGGTGTTAAAGTTTGTGTCCGGAAATAATTATAAAAATGCTCTAATGTCCGGAATTATGACTATTAAAATGATTTCGTTTAGCTTGAAACAATGTACATGTGCTTTAAATATGAGAAATTCAACTTCTACTACTTCGACTGTTTCCAGCGTCTACAATAATTTTGTTTGAATTGGACCTAGTCTTTGCCCTTCAACGCTTGTTTGTGGTCGCGAAAAGTTTCCATTGAGACTGTAAGGAATTTTGCCGCATCAGATATGGTAAACCTAAACTAATAATATTACAGTGTTTCTTCTGAACTTGAGAAGTACAGTAGGTTTGTTGATCTTTCTTGTGACGTAGAGCTCGTTTAATACTTTTGGTTGTGATTTGTTTCAATTTTTTAATTTTCTTCAAACTACTGCAAAATTTACGAAGCGCGGATAAGCATACGAGTATCTCTTAAGAAGGAAGGTATGATTGCTGATCATAAGAGATGTATCTCAGTGTCGGACTAAGGTAGCGCAGGACCTGTAGCATTTTAAGAATGCGGGGCCCTAAGTTAAAAAACACCTCATATTGTGTGTGGGCAAGGCATCCATGTTACTAGCTTTACTCTCGGCATGTTCTCTCGAGTTCGCATCGTGACATGACAGTCGGAGTGTATCGTGCTGACCGCCAGCGTTGCCAGATGGCTGTAACCTAAATCTGCTAAATGGTGTCACAAAAAACTGCAAGATTCCACTAAAAATCTTGTCACAAACTTTCAGCTAAAAGCAGTGAAATTCTGTTAATCAATCTGCTATTTTTAAGATGATTAAAAGGAACCTATAAAGATATACAGAATATTAGTTTTTCGTCTTGCACTGTTCCCAATGAGAATAGGCTAAAAATGCCGGTGTTGGCCACCACACTTTTCGGCCCACAATTTTCTTTCAATCAAAATTTTGAGCAACGTTACTGCAGCTTACCTCGTTTTTGTATGACACACAGTTCTTGACGATCTCTTTCAAATGATCGCATGTGTTTGTACAGTAGATAAACGCTCAGCGATAAACAGACTGAGCATAGCTTCAGCATTCAGCTGGTCTTGTAACTCAAAACACTGTGTGACAATAGGGAGCATGCAGAAAGTTCTTCAGTCTTATCTGGTTGCTTTTTGCTACCAGTTATGCCAGTCAAGCTGACGATGTTTCACTGCGATTGCATTATTGCAAACTTTGCAATTGGCTTTTCTTGAATCAGCAGGATAGGCACCGAGCCAACTTTTAAATTCTGAATCTTGCTACCATACATGTCGAAACTTCTGGCAGCTTCAGTTTACCAGGAAGTTTTTTACCAGACATTACTACTTACCAGCGTAGCTGATCGTGCCGTGGGATAAAAACATATTCTACCAATGTTGTCTTTTTTAGCCTAACACGCTCACTAAGCGCTCAAGCGAATCATTGAGGCTTCACCAAGCCGTCTAATTACTTGTCATTATGATACAATTATCTGTTTGAAGCAGCTTCGTTGCATCATAATCAAAATTCCCAATAATTGCAGGCATCGGGTTGTGCATTGTCCTGGTGTTACCCAATTAAAAACGTCATAAAGAAGACAAGCGTATTTTTGATGAAGAGTAGACGTAAAAGTTTTCATCTTGAAAAACTGTTGAAACAGATTTTTGGTCAGGCATTTGTTACCTGCTAAATCTGCCAAACGTTTACTAATATTCTGCTAGAAAATCAGCTACTTGATAGATTATAAATTTTACAGCCAACAGTGAGAAAACCCTGCTAGGTTTAGCAGCAAATCAGCTGAAATGGCAACACTGCTGACCGCAATCTCATGCCTTTTGCTACGTAACTGTACAAAAAGAATCAAACAAGAATTTCTGGATACAGACAGCGTTTAATTGAAAATCTTTTTTATTACTTACGGCAAATTTAGCAAACTACTGACTTCTTAGACTGAATAAAAATCATCTATGAAATGTAATCACTAAGATTTAATACAGAAGACGGCGGGGGCCCCCAGAAGCGCGGGGCCCATAGCAATTGCTAATCCGGCAATGGCGTAGCCAGCCCAAAAAGTTTGGGGGGCCAAAATGTTTGATTTTAGGTGAACAACACTATTTTTCATAGAAAAACGCCTCTCAAAGCACAAAATGACTATATTTTCTAAAAATTTTGGGGGGCATGGCCCCTTTGGCCCCCCTGGCTACGCTTATGTAATCAGGCACTGATGTATCTGAGTCAGACAGCGTTATGTTTGCCATGAGAGCTAGCACTGATTTCTTTATATATTTTTATCTTCTATGCAAGTGTTTCAAAATGGTTCCCTTTGAAAACAAACCTGTTCGTCGGGTTGGCAGACGCTGGTATTTTGAAAATAAATGCTTTGAAGTAACTCCAAAAAAAAACTAACGCAGAACTTCTCAAATTATAATGACTCTAGTAGCGAATCTTGTCAGGACAGCTTTTTCAGTGAGGTTCGTTAAGGCCAAAACGAGGACAAATTTTTACTTGTGACTTTACAATACTCATTGTCTCTGTTTTCCCTGTTCCTTTGTTTTGTCATACTTACCATACTCCGTCCTAAAAGTGATTTGTATGAGCATTTTTTGTGGCAATTAACCGTGAAACAGGCGTAGGTGGGGTTGTTGCATAAGCGTAGCCAGGGGCGCACAGGGCGCCATAGCCCTCAATTTTTTTAGAATATCTACAGTCGTGTTCATATTAATTGACTCAAAGTGTAAAGCACACCGAATTTCAAATTATTTCATTTGTGCAACCTCAAACATAGCAAAAACGTTGTTTCAGCAGGTATTATGTCCGCCTTTATTCTTTGAAACCTCTTTCATTCTATTTGGCTTGGATTCCACCATTCTTTTACAGTTTTCTTTGATTTTTGTGTCCTGATACCACACTTGTATTATGGCCTCAATCAGCTTGGTCATGATTTTACAGTCCAGTTTTTGCAAAATATTATTTACAAATGACAGTAAATTTTCTATTGGATAGTGACCAAGTGAATTTCCAGGCCATTCCAAAACGTTTATATTCTGTTTCTTGAAAAATGTCTTCACTTTTTTGATGCATGGCATGGGGCAAGATCTTGGTGAAATATCACTCCAGCTTCAGGAAAGGTTTCTCTCATGTGTGGAAATTGCTTTTATCTGGATCACATCCAAGTATTTGTCTGAATTCATCATCACAGCTACAGGAACAAGTGATCCCACACCACAGAAGCTATAACAACCCCAGAGCATTTTCTTTAGGGGATGTTTTACTACCTGATTGAGATGGCAAGGGCTAAGCTTGTCACCATAATTGATCTTAACATATCGACACTGCTTTTCCTTCACAAAAAGATGACATTCATCAGAAAATAAAGCTTTTTTCCCGTCTTGTACAGGCCAAGAATTGTACTTTTTTGCCTATGCTAATTTTTTTTCCATCATTTTCTGGGTTAACAGCTGCTTCTTTGTTGGAATTTTAGCTTTTCGACCAGTTTCTATCAGCCGGTGCCTCGTTGTAGCTGAGTTCACATGTACTCCAGAATATGCAAAATCTTTCTGCAATTCAGGACTACTCTTTCATGGATTCGTTTTGCTGTTTCTAAGAAGGATAGCTTATCTTTTGGCGTGGTTTTACGTTTCCTTCCACATTTACCCTTGCGTCTCGGAACGACAGAACCAGTTTCTGCATGTTGCCATAACGTTTCTTGGGTGTGATACAGTCCATCCTGTTTTGCAGAAAAAAAATTTGACTGCTACTTCATTACAGATCGAGAGGACCGACTTGTACGCCAACAAGATATGATGTACGTTGCAAACCTTTGTGACGTCATAATGCTAATTTTTTATTGTTATGCAAGTCCCAAGATGCAGGGCTTTAATTTTATAAAAAAATAAAAATGCATTTTTGCCTGAAAGAAGGTCAAATCGTGACTTATTTCCAAAAGACTGAAAAAATGACTCTGAGTCAATTAATATGAACACGACTGTAGTTGTGCTTTGAGAGGCGGTATCCCAAACAAAATGCTGTTACTCGCCTGGAATAAGTAAGTTTTGGCCCCCAAAAGAATTTTGGGTTTGGCTGCGCCATTGGTTCGTTGTCTGAACTACTACACGCTATTGCAGGAAGATAGCAGGAAAATCATAGAAATGGCCAGGAAGAGAGTGACATTGTAGAGACTAGACCCTGTGCTCCACCGCCTAAAAAACAGATTGAGAAATTGTATATTTAAAAAGTTTTGGCTAGAAATGGATAGGCTACACCAGTGCTCTTCAACCTTTTTGTAATCGTGGAACCCCTGATATACTTTCGCGTTTGTCATGGAACCCCCATTAACAAAAATTAAAAAAACACGAATTACTTGTAAGAAAATCAAATATTTCGTTATTAGACACTTCAACAAATGAACAGTTATTACAGAAGTTAAAAAGCAAGAAATTTAATGACTCGGTTGTTCTTGCACTTTTGGAATGTAGTGTTGCAACCTCTCCGTTGGCGTTGCGTTGAATGTGCGCGAAGAACAGCACCACATATATATGTGGCGCGCATAGGTGGCGGAACCGGGGGGGGGCGCATGGGCCTAGGCTCCCCCACTTTTATTTCTGGGGGGGCCTGTCCCCTCCACTTTTTTTTCTAAATATCGTAAGTGTAAGTAACACAATTAGTATTGGGTCCAGTGATAAAGAAAATCATTCAATGTAAAAAACGTTGCAGAATTTTGGCAGTATTTTGTCGATGATATTTCTAACATATTGTTTGTAATTTGGCAGTGAATTTGGCAGGATTTCGTAATTGTTTGGCAGAATACACGGTGGACAGTCTGTCACCCTGCTATAGATTGCTTTTCGCATTGGTGTTGTTGAACAGTGTTGCCAGATGGTGTAATACAACACAATTTTTCACACAAATGGTGTCATTTTACATGCTTGTGTGCATGGGCGTCGGAAGGAATTTTTCCAGGGGGCCACTAGTGGATTTTTCCAAAAGTTTTTCTACGGGAGGCCAAAAGTGGTGAAATTAGTTTTTTACCACTCGAAATTAGAAAACAGCATTTTTTGCTGAAATTTTCAAATTCCTGCCCCGCTTCCGACACCCATATGCTTGTGTGTTGGAAAAGTTCGTGCCACACCATTAAAAACCCATCAATTTAAAAGTATTTTTTGAAACATAATTCATATCGGACTGAATGTTTTTTGAAGCAATGGATTTGTATAAAACATTGGATTTGAAGTTCAATCCAATGGACAGTTCCCATTTCGAGAGTAATTTCAAACGAACGATAAATTGTCCAACAGCTCGGGCTAATATGAATGAGCCTAGCAAGTGGATGGCTTACTGGCGTTACAGTGACTATTCTAGAATGAAAAAAGTATGGGCACTGCGGGGCCATGGAAAAAAGTAGGGGGGCCAACATAAATGTCTCTCCTGCATGGTGATTTTCCATTGTAATGAAGATTGATTTGCTATGATTAACCCTATCAAACCCAACATAGGCTTGTGAATATCATCAGAACCGTCGACAGAAAGTCTTCAAATTGTTTCAAATTTTGCTGGCTGAAAGTTATCTGCTGTATATGTCAATCAAACGAACTTGAGCGTGAAATTCAGCAAAAAACTGGGGGGGCCAAACAGGGGGCCAGCCAAAAATCTGGGAGGGCCATGTCCCGCCCAGGCCCTCCCTTAGAACCACCAGTGTAGCGTTATCATTGCTCTGTGACGTACGTTACTCGACAATGGAGAAGTTATCATGAGAAATTATCATTTATTGTTACATCACATAACGTCACAGGGCAACAATAATGCCAGTCAGAATGAAAGCAAATGGAAATTGCAGTGACACAAGCGTTGAACGGTTTTATTCAGTCACTCAGACTAAATCGTATGATTAGCCCGAGCGACGCTGATGACCTGGGTCGCCCCTGTAACAGTCTATTTGAATTTCAGGCGGTTCACCGATACGTATTCGTAGTGGTGTAGTTTTGTCTAAAATAGTGTAATTTAGAGTCTAAATTTTAGACCTCATATGGTGTATATGTAATGACGTCATATTTCAATGCTTGTGATGTCACAATTGCCAAATCAAACCACAAAATTTTCCATAATTTCTTTTTGACGTGCACTTGTGCCCCCCCACTTTGAAAAAGGTTCCGCCACCGATCATGGCGCGAACAAGCAATAGTACAGTATAGTGATCGTGGCGTGTAATCTGTGATGATACTAGCATGTGAACGATTGAACGTAACAACTAGCATACGCGAAGAGTGATCACGGCATGTGATCTCTACTGTTGCTTACTGCCACAGTGCGAAGCTTTGCGCACTTGCCGCTCGGGTTTTCCGATTAGGGTTGCCAGATGGCCGGTATTTCACCGGCCTGGCCGGTATTTCACTGCTAATTTACCAGAGGCCGGTAAGAAGCCGGTATTTTAAAAACCAGTGCCTGAAGCCGGT
>JGI24022J15233_10004347_pt1 | contig 14593 bp, 6 predicted proteins | sample Ectturendosymbi2_FD_15233 | JGI IMG/M metagenome (IMG submission 15233) | reverse complement strand
TGTAAAAACTTTTGGGAAAATCTCCCACTTGCCAACCCCTGGAAAAATCCTTCCAACGCCCATGCACGCTAATTTGGGTTCAGTAGTTGTTGGCTAGGGCGGTAGTTGTTGGAATCTCCGCCCAATCTTCGTGTGAAAATGCATCATAGCTGAAAAATTGAGGTCAATTAGGCAAGTACTTTGTGAGTTATTCCAATCTGAGTATATCTGTTGGATGAAATTAACCTAAAAACGGTCCCGCACAAGCTGAATAATCGCGTGGAATTCACACCAGGCGCGCAACCAGGGGGAGGGGGCATTTGAGGCATTTGCCCCCAGCAATTTTCATAACATTGCATAGAAATTTTGACATATTTGCAGAAACTTTCAAAGAATAAAGACGCAATTGTATATTCTAAGCATTTTAAAGAAAAGTCTTATTGGAATTTTTCTTTGTACGACTGGTTAATTATCTCCTTACAAAATTTATCTTGAGACAGCCCATCTGATCGAAAATTTCGTAAATGATTGGTATTTTAACCAAAAATGTACTGGAATTGTCAAAATGTCGGAGATAGTTTTAAATATTGGCATTTCTAAGACATTTTTTTATCCTTTTGTTAGTGTACAACTTTTCTTTGAGACAGGCCTGAATTTTGCCTCACGAAACTTTATAACATTAGGGTACTGTTAAACTTTGCAAACTGCTGAAACTTTTGAAGTGATAAGAGAAATTTGACATGTTGGTTGTTATAAGAGTTTGCGGTCGCGTGATTATTTTTGTTGAGGACAAATCGGATCGCTATATGAACTTAGGTCACTTCTTAAAAAAACGTTTAGTTGCATTTTCGGTTCGAAACCTGATCGTTTTTCTAATTTTAGCGTGAGGACCGTTTCACGTTTTAGTGTCTTCCTAGGTTGTTACCAGTACCACGGCTTGGGAAAAAGGGTTTAGTAAAGTGTCATGTGAGTGCTAGTGAAGTGTTGAACGCACCTTCCTACTACACCACTTTGGCTCCCAATGGCGCTTTGCCAGATCCTACCTTTTGCAACCAGTGCAAGCCATGAAAACTCACGGGCTTCAACTTGCTTCTAAAAACTTTAACACAAGTCGTGGATGCCAGAAAAGGCCTGTTTGCCCTAAACACACCTGATCCATAATGCGCCAAAGGCACCAGACTCTTTATCCGTTTTTCCCAAAATGGAAGCATTCAACGATCCCCTCATTTTGAAATAGGATATCCCTCAAGTTTGGGATCTTCATTAGTGATAGAAATCCAAACACATGCCAAAATAGGGCTAGAACGAATTTGCTAAAACAAGACGAAGAGCTAGGCAGGTTTACTAGTAGCTTATACATGTTCAACATTAAAGCCATGACTGCACTAGTTGAGTACGGACAAAATGTAAAAAAACGTATATCGGGTAGCTGAGGAAAAAACGGGAAAAGACGATTGTTTTAGGTTTGTAAATGAATGCGATTTTGAGGGATAAAAGCTCAACATCATTTGGATCGGGTGTCTCAAACTCAAATCCATCCGTGGGCCAAATTCGGACCTACAAAGTAACCCAAGGGACGCATTATGATGTTGTGACGCAACAATGGCGGTACCTCATATTTAAAAGAAACAGCTTTTACATCTTATTTCCTGCGAAAGGTATCGTGAGTTACAGGCAAATAATTTCTAGCCGTCTCTACCTTCGATTAAAAGTCTCAACGTTTATTTAAAAAGAGCTTCTTCACTCGATTGCCAACCACTTTTAAACACTGGTGAATAAACTAACTTAGTGTTGTTTGTATGAAATTTCCCAAACGCATCGCGAACCGCACAAAATGCCCTCGCGAGCCGTGTGTTTGAGACCCCAGTTTTAGATAGTACTGTACTGCTGTTAGTCACTGCGCAGTTTATTAGCGAATTGTTGATTAAGTTAAGCACAATGTTTTAATGATGTTTGTAATACTGACGCATCACAATCAAAGTATACGCTCATCATTCAGTGAGTTGTTGAGTTTTGTATAAAATAGTCCTGTAGCTGAAGAAGCCCTCTCTAGTTCCACTGATGTGGGTTTGTTTGTATGTAAGGCAATGTACAGTTTTTCAAGGTTATTTGACCTCTTCTTTCCAGCCTCAAAAAGACACATTTCCTTTATCATAATTTGCGATCGGATCTCTTCTTGTGCCGGAATGGTTTTGTGGTCTTCACTCTCAAGGATTACATGGATTCTGTGTTTTATTTCAAATGGTTGATTAAACATGCAGTGCTTGAAGTCCCTCCATTTGTATAACGGAGCACAAATGCCACTTTGGTGTTTGTTGAGCCTTAGGCTATTATATGAGAAGTGGCTATAAGTTTCTGGGTTTCTTTGGTTACTAACTGCAACTGAATGCGTATGATTTAAGGATCTAATAGTTTCTAAAAGAAAGCCAAATATTTTGTAGAAAGTCATTGCAAACTGAAAAGGAATGAATCGGTTCTGCAAGGAATCACAGCTTTTGTATGAAACAGCAAATAACAGCTTGTACAGTAAATGAAATAACTAGTAACTACGGTGAAGTTTGGAAGAACTACCTCACATGGTAGTTATTTAATTAGGCTAGCGACAAGACTAAACTTCGCGAAGACACCTATTACGGGAAAAATGAAGTCATGTTCAGTGTAAATAGGTCAACTGAACGAAGTTATAAACGGACCAACAACGAACGTGCGGTAGTCAGTGAGCAAAACCCGCACATTCGCGCTTCCAGGTAAAAGTTGAAGGTTCAAATGTGCTAATTTGGCCGTTGCACACGCCACTCTTCAACTTCAGTGTTATCAGAATTATTCATATTTAAATGTACAGCAATTCTAGCTTTTTTAAAATATCCAGGTTTGCTGGTTGCAAAATGGGTTAAGGGTAGTAGAAAATAGCCAAAAACGGGTTTCGGGTTCGGGTAAACCCGTTTGGAAACACTAGAACCAGTGTTTGTTTAGGCTACTAATTTTTACTCTGGCCTGGTCGTTCGGTCAGCATCTTGATTAAAACTGAAAGTTCTCATTTTTCGTAAATGTTGCGAAGAAAACTATATCTGTGACCGTTTGCGAAAAAGTTGTTCCACGGTTGAATAAGCATGGTGACATCATCGAACAAAATTTCATGAAAATTGTCCCCCCGAAATGAAGAGCTGGTTGCGCCCGTGATTCACACCGTGCTGGAGGTATTCATGCAGCATTTGCATGTTATAATCATGGCAATGGCACCATTTTTAAACTGATCGGGCGCCATTTTATGGCATGTTGGGTGCCATTTCATAGCAAAACGAATTTCGTGGAAAAAACGTGAAATTTCGTGTGACCCGACATTGACTGGAGCTTGCAAACCAATGATTCAAAGTGACTCGATGGTTCTCGTGACTCGACTCTGAGTCGACCAAGTCATGACTCTGACTCGTCTCAAGAAAGTTTTAAATGACTCTGACTCGAGTTTCTTGTGACTATGACTAGACAAAATTGACTCGGGCACATCACCGCCTATCAGTATCTGATACTCAGTCACTGACACATCTAACAAATAAAATTGGATAAAACATTACCAGGAATTTTATTAATAGGTCTTGTCTGAATGTTATGTAAGTTTAACTGACAGGAAATTTTTGGTAACGTTTATTGGATTTTCTTTTGTTGAGAGCAGCAGGTTTGCGGTTTTATGTGAGAACGGAAACCTCTACTGCTACTGGTGGATTGTAATTTTACCCATAATGCCGACAGCACTTTGAGGTTCTTTCTCGCCTTGCCACCAGTAAAGATGGGTCACCAAAATATCTGGCACTCGCATCCGCGAAAGTATGGTCGTGGTTCCCGTTGTTGGTAAGTTTAGTGTTTAATTTCGTGGTTTTGAAATTCTTATTCATGAATCTCATGCAATAATCAAAAAAGCGTCCTTATTTGTTTTAGGGAAATAGAACGCTTTTCTTTTCTAAATTTCTATTTTTGTTATTGTTGCGCCAACACTTTATCCATAAATCCTGTTCTTTGAGGAATAGTAAATATCGTACTTAACTTTGCGAAAAAGAAACATTAGGGATAAAGTCAAGGTTTCAAACCATAATAATTGGTTGCAGCGGATCTGTATGTGAAAGATTTTAGAATCAATGCGGGGTAGTCTACATGGTAAGTAGGGATTGTAAATGAAAGGCAGTGTCCGCTTTTCCGCCAGGAGGATGGATGGCAGCAGCAAAAGGCTTGGTTGGTAGAAAGGAAGTAAATATAACTAAAAGACAAACCTACAACCTAACCTTAACTGTAGCTCTAAGCTAACCTAACGATAAGCTAACCTAACCTATCAATAACCTAATGCTAAGCTAACACTAACCTAACGCTTAGACCCCAAGCTAACGCTAACCTAACCATAAATCAAACCTAAGTGATCCTAATATAACAACACTAACCCGTAAAGGTAACACCTAAGCAGAGCCTGGAAAAAAACAAAGAAAAAAAGAGAAGGCGAATCGAACCGGCAACCATTGGCATAGCAGCCGTAACACTTAACGATTACACCACGAGCAGGACAGCGTGTTCCTGACAAAGTGACCTTTTTCTTTGTATTGTGTCATGCCATAAGCCGAATGTTCGATTGGCGGCAAAATAGCTCCGGACGGTTTGTTGCTGCCGTCATCTTGGCGATAAAATAGACACTACCTAAATGAAATGTTAGCGTGTGGCCCAGGGATTGCAAATGAGATGTTAGCCTGTGGCAAGTGCTACATTGCAGTGAAGAAAACGTTTTGCGTGCAACAGCGCAGGAATTTTCCAGGAACCTGAACATTCCCCAGTAAACCCCTTCATTTGTGATTTTAGTTTTGGGATTTGTGTAGCAGGCAAATAAAGTTAAATTTCATGAACAAAGGTGTGAATTCACACAATAACAATCATTTAAAAAAATATCACAGTATACATTTTCTAAATTACAAACAATCCAATTTCAGCAGTTGCTCATCAAGAACCATTAGTTTTAGACCTTGCATTTCATTTAATTTTCATCAAATTTCACCTAAAATATGCTCTACAGACCCGGTAAAAGTCTCAAATGATGCGGCAAATATGCGTCAAGTCTTCTAGTCTGCACTCGAAAAAAATTCTTGGTTGGGGGTTGCAGGTTTTTTGTGAGTGACGTTGTAAGTGGAGGACTTTTAGGCCAACTTTGCCTGGCCCTGGGCGCCAACCGTTAGGAGGTAGTATTTAGCTGAAGTTTTTACTGGAAACTAGACTACAATATCAGTCTTTTGATACTTTGGATAACTTGCTGGGGTTTCAGGTTTAAAAGTTCTGATGTAAGTTTGTAAAAATATTTGACTAATTAGATAATTATTTTGTTTATTTTAGATCATACCTTTTGAACCAGAAACGCTAGAAAGTTGATCAAAGGCTCATAAGACTCGGACTTGAGCCTAGTTTCCAATGAAAACTTCCGCGAAACACTTTGGCCAAGCGGTTGGGCCCTAGGCCAGGGAACATGACCCAAAATGACCCTAAAACTACTACTTCACTTATGACGTCAGTCACAAAAAAAAATCCGCACCCCCAACCAAAAATTTTTTTCGAGTGCAATCTATTAGACTGGCTGATCCGTTTGAGCCCTTGAACAGCTCTCTAGCGCAATTGGCGGAGGAGCTAGGGCGTTGGTAAGGCAACCGAAAATTGCTGTTTTTTAGGCTGAAATAGAAGTGCGAATATATCGTAGACCGGCTCTCAAAGTGTTAATTTTGTTGGCAATATTGAAATGATTTCAAATGCTGAGTAAATAATTTTTAATAGCATGATTATTACCTTGATATTTGTAACTTCTCTAGGTGCATGAAACTGAGTTAGCTTGGTCAAGGTAGAAATTTAGGGTAAAGTGACTCTTTGCAGCCTGCCAGGATATTCTGCAATTCATGGTGCATGTGATAATAAATTAGTTGCCCATTCCTGCTGTCAAGCAAAGCTAACTTTAAAATCTACTATTTCTTATTTATAATAAAAATGTGATGCCACTTGTTTCTGATTTGTGGCATCTCTGAATTAACAGTTGCTTTACTTAATAGTAACCATGACACAAAAGCAATCACAGAAAATGTTTAAATTGCCTACAAAAGAGTTACACTAAATTCTGTGGCAAGCATGTGCTTGTAATTACAAGTCCTCTGTCATAACAAAAAATTGTGACACGCCTGCCAATTACCATTTGTAGATCTGTCAAAGTAAGAAGTGTGTGGTGGTTCAGAAAGTGCACTGACAAAAAGTTCATTAACCTACTTGCTGAGCATGCTAGACCATTTATACTCTTATTTTTGTCATGTTTCTTGTTTTTGTGTTANTCTGGCAGTCCACACCATGTGTTAGTTCTGCACTGAAATTCAGTAACTCCAGATATGCNGCACATGCTATACCTCAATGTTCATGTCATGTGTGGCATCTTGCGGAGTTTTACCATTGACAGAAAGCTATTTCTGAATTGCTCTTACGTTATCCACTGAGCAAATGCGTAAGCAGGGCTATCATACTGTTGTAAATAGCAATTGACAAGTAGCACTGTTTACCACATAAAATTGGTCCTAGGTGAAAAAGCACAACCAGATTCATATGTTAAGCGCATCACATTATAAGGCACTCTTTCGATTTTTGAGAAAATTTGAGGATTTTAAGTGCACCTTACAGTTTGAAAAATACGGTATACTTTTGCTTTGCTAGATTTCGTATGAACATCAAACACCAACCAGAGTCTTCAACAGGGGTGGACATTCTTAGATTTGACAGAAGTCTTTCAATTGGGGTGTTGGAGCTTAATTTGCGGGAGCTAAGCACACGATAGACCCCTGTAGCGATGTGACTGACCCATGTGATGACAAATTTATAAGCATTTATTGTTATGCATGTTACTTAGTGAGATTTCTGGCATTCCATGTCTTGAACAATCTTTCAAATCTGTAAGTCACACCCCGACTTTCTAAGGTAAACAACTGGTATAAAATTTTGCGACTTATATGCAAATAAATGTGGTATTTACCTAAGGAGTCGAATGTGGCTGGGGTTGGACAGGCCACTCTTAGGTAATTACCTAAGTAATCTGCAACACTGTCATGTTCTGGATATTTTTATGTCGCTGCAGCTTGGAGGCTTGGTGTTGGTAGGTAGTACATACCATTATTTAAATTAAATCTTGGTAACTGTCCTTGACCTGTGTAGGTTTTACCTTTTAAATGACATTCATGGATTGTCCNTGCTTGAGCTCCAGCAGAAGGACACAACATTTNGTTATTTGGTAGAGCTCCTACATTGCAATTAACTTTCCAAGTTTATTAGGTGCAGTGCTGACTGTCACAAGTGCCAAGAATGGCTTGTTGTAAATTATATGTGTTACGGGTAATGATTGAGCTGTTTTGCACATGCAGTTTTTTNATTTCTGTTGCACCCTTCGAACTTTGTAACTATATTTTACATACAGAACTTCTGTAAGATACATCTTTTTTATTTGGCTTTAAATGTCTGTTGCATTTGATTGACTTTCACAAGCTAATCTTTACTGCCACATCCGACCTTCGACCCAACAAAGAAATAGCAGTTTTTAGGATGAAGATCATAAGCTATCCACACAGCTTGGTTTTGAGTCGTATATCGCCACACAACACAAGGACAACCTATGTTAACAGGTTGTTACTTCAATGTGCATGAAGGATCGAATAGTTTTTAGAATGACAAAATATAAAACGTTCTGAACTTTAGAGAAACAAAGCTTCATTTTAATAATCTAGATTTTAATAATCACTTTCACCAAAGGTTTCAAGCATATTCATGATCCTAATGCTCTGTATGAAGATAACTAAACAATTACCTGTTATTTGCGTTGTTTTGAATTCATTGCTTTTAGAAGTAGATAAACCCGTGTTAATCGGAAATTTCCTTTCATGCTCGTTGGGATGCGCTGTGGAAGTAATACTTTGTGTGTGTTGTGGAGCCCTGAGCGGGTTGTTCTTTTGTCCGCCCCGCACTTGCAGAAATTAAGACATCTTGCCCGCTCCAGCCCCGCACTTTTTCTGTCCCAAACCTGCACCTGTCTAAACTACTAAAATGTGTCCGAAAACTACTAAGAGCTCAACGCTTGAAGATAAGTCTTACAAGTAGCAAAATCAGGCTGCTCAATCTTTTCATTGGCAACCAAAACTTTTCCACACATCTGATCTTCCGCAGTCAACAGATTTGAGGTGATAGAAAACACGTTTCTGTCGAGTTGTGACCAGTGTTCCCTCTAAGAAAATTTTATACTGAGCAAATGTGTATTAATGCGTATGCAATTGCACAACCATGAAGACGCACGAAGACATCAAATTCGCCATGTTACTAGTACGCAAGAATGACATTTCACTGCGCATTTGACCAGTTGCTCANCTTTGAGGGAACACTGGTTGTTATCAGCTGTGCGTTAAGCACTGTCTTATCCATTTGTAGGGCGTGCTAGATTGAGTTATTCCTCACCAAATACGACGGTAACACTGGAAGATGGAAATAATCACTTGCCTACCGCATGGCAAGAGTATGAGCTAATGTTTCGCAACAGTGGGTTGTTACATCAATGTAAAAATTGCTGCAGTGTAGACCTTCTGTCCTAAGTGCAATGCTGGCCAAGAACTTCGGTACATCCACGTGTTTTGCNAATTTTGAAGTGATTAAGTTCATGTGCTTTGGCTCAACGTTCCATTGCCCGCACAAAGAATTTCTCATCCCTCCCCGCACGCATAGCACTGCGGGCTCCCGCACACTCCCCACAAAAGCGGGTACCCGCAACCCGCGCATGACTCTAATTCCATAATATCCTGTTGCTACAACAGTAGAAAAGCAGAAATCGCTACATTCTCCACCCATTTTTAATTTTGCTTGTAAGCGCGTCTTGCAATCTCTTTGTTATGCTACAGTCGTATAACTGGAAATCGACATGGTCTCATTCGCAAATACGGACTGAACATCTCTCGGCAATGCTTCAGAGAGTTCGCCAAGGACATCGGATTCGTAAAGGTATTTGCCTACACCATTAATGCTGTGGCTTATGCGAATGTCTCGTCTCGATCTCTTACTATTTACTTTTCGTGCAGCTTGATTAACTCCGTTCATGGATATCGGCAGCAGGCGGCGTTCATCGGATGTGGATGAATCAATCACGATCCTAAATGTTGTTATGAATCCCCAATAAATGTTTAAAGTTGGGTTAAATGTTTATTTCTTCGGAGGTTTCAAGTTATTTCAGAATCTGGCGTGGAGTCGCTGTAGGAGAATGATTGGGCGCATCTTGTAGGAGAGCAAGTTATTCAGTTATCGTACTTTTTCTGATAGTTCCTACGGATGTAGCAACGTAGCGTATGTTATGGATGCAGTCTGGGCTGGCAACTATCACTGATGTGGAAAAGGTGCAAATGATCTTCGTAATTAAGTCCGGTTTACCAGGCGGTTCTTAAGTCTTCAATGTTCCCGCAACGTGTTTTTGTCACTGTTGCGAGGGATTGAAGTCCGTAGATTTGGGCAAGGCTACAGCAAGATCGTGTGCTCTAAAGTACTGTATTTAACAGACGTTGAGAAATTGTGTGGCGCAAACCGACGTGACGTGACATGACCTCAGCCGACAATTCGATCAAGAAAGCCGTATGCGGTACTTCCGCGTCCAAGCGCTCAGAGATACATTCGGGGATATGCGTCAGCGTACCATCTGTAGACGTTGTCCTAAATAGTGGTTTTCTTAAAGCGCTGTTTTCCCAAACTGGCACATCAAGTAAATTTATAATAGACCAGCTGTGGCCGAACTGCGGAGAGTTTTCCGAAAATTTATATATTTGTTTTTATTTCTACTGCAAAATGTAGAAATATTGTAAAATGGTACTTTGGCAGCTAGCGTACCGTATTACTTCCGCAAGTCGTTCCACAAAGAAGTATGGTGTGACAGAAGAAGGGTAGACTGCAAAGAAATTCGTGTTTTTAGATTTTTATGTTGCGGCTCCTTGTAACTTGGGTTTTTAGGATACGCGGCTTATACATAGAGCAGGTTTGGCCAATCCTGTAACAGGCTAAGGGCCTGTGTTAAAAAAATTGACTGCTAGCAACGGAAGTGGTTCACTCGGCATTGCAAAGGTTCATGGTCAGATCAACAGTTCCGATATTTCACCTTGGCTAAATCTAAATCCGCGTTGGAATAGACAGGTAAGGTTTTCATAACTGTCAGCGCTACTGGGAAGAGTAAAAACATAAATGTGTTGTTTTTGTTTGTTTTTTCAGAAAAATGATTAAAAGTCAACACCCATTCAGGTTGGTGGCAAACTGCCGATAGTTGTGCAGTATATTTTTGCTTGTTTCGTTTTTCTGGTCGTGGTCCTTTACCAAAGGCATTCGTCAGATGCAGCAGGATGATTATATCTATTGGAATTACCGTCAGATGGTCGTGATGACATCACGCGGCTTATATATGACTGCACTTGTAGCCAATAACGCAGATGTGTTGCTTCGAGATTTTTGAATGACGCAGTGTTTTCTCCAGGTTGTCGACGATGTTTCCCTTCAGGCAACCTGAAAGTGTGCCCTGCGGTGAGTTGGCTGTTTGATACGTTTTATAGGAATTGATTAAGTCCTATTACTCGATCCTCCGCAGACAAGTTGCAGGTTATGGCATTTCGAATATGTGATTTGCTGCAGTTCTGCATTTGTATGTGATTAGCAGTATGATTATATTATATTGGAATTACCGTCTGACTGTCTTGATGACTATTGCGGCTAAAATATGACTGCTTAAAAGCAGTTTGCTAGAATGTGTAGGTTCTCTCTGTGCGTTGCTTATCATATATTTTTACAGGTATCCGCCAAACTTTGCTACGCTACGGCTGTGCTGAAGGTACGTTGATTATTTACCGTTAATGGTGGGGTTAAAAACGACGATCTATATCAGACCTATAGAGCTCAAAGCTCGAAGGGCCTAATCGATGAATACGTAGTGTGAAAAAAAAATAAGCAGCCAGCTATCCGAAGCAAATTAGAAACTTCTCGCAAGCTGCAAGAAAAGCTCCTGCGTCCGTATGTTGCGCGGACTTGTTCTATATTATATTTTTACACCGATCTTAAGCAATCGTTTCAAATATGCTTAGTGCACAGAATAACTTGTTACCTGTACCAACAATAAAAACTCCCCAAGCTGGGTGACTGAAGCAAAATGATTAATATCTGGAATTACCGTCAGACATTTGATGCTGACAGCATTGTCAATGATTGCTTCTACCCTGATTTGGATACATGTTCGGAATATGCCGTTTATTGAATAAATTCCATATCGTCCTTGAATATCGCTTTCATAGCGGCCAACCATTATTAGCCATTTGTAGTTGAATAGTTGCATGAATTCTCAAGCCTTGGCTTAAATTTATTTTACGTAGTTTATGGATATTCAGTTGTTTATGGAATTGAAGCAACTTATGTTTCATTGCTTAACTCAATATCGCTTCCGTGCAGTTGTGGTGGACAATTGAACCTCGTCATAAGCTTTGTCTCCGCCCATCTGCGAGCTGCAAGATCTGGTCAAGGTCAGCGTTCGGCACCCGTACCAATTGCAACCTTTCATGTTTGTTTTAGCTGTGCAATAAAATACGAAATAGTACGCTCTCGTTGCATTGTCTCTTCTGCAATTGATTTCAGTTACGCGACGTACGAGGGAGCATATTCCAAGTATACAGTGCATAGCTTCAAACTGTTGCAAGATGTCTGTGAACTTTTAAGAGGTCTGCAAAAGCGAATGACGAGTTGGATCGGATTTTGTTCGTCGCAATTTTTAAAAAAGATTGAGAATGTCTGCATTTCCGTTTCGATTGGTTGCTACGCAATAATACTCGTAAGAGACGAGGGCTCCTGCCTGTTCAATTAAAACAGTACGTGTCGCGAAATGACTGAGTGAGCAAACTTGGCAGCAGCAAAAAGCTGGGAATGTAGGTTGCAGGCCATAAATACGTAAAAACTCAGCTGTTGCAAGGTAGGATGGATTAGGTCATTGGCCGATATGGACCCCCAGGGGTCAATCGGACCATCCAAGTAACGGGTTAGAATGGGGGTAAGGAATAACTGCTTGGGTCTACTGGAGCAGTGAAGCCTCCAATTCAAGATGATTGTTATCGGGCAAGGAATGCAAACAGCCTATTTCAACAAATCAAACCAACTTACGAGGGCGCGTATTATTTCACCATGCATTTCAAGTGGAAAGTACTTAAATTTATTGAGTCATACTTTCCTTGTACACTATTAGTAACTGTTGGGCTAGGCAACAGGGTGTACCAAAAATTGCGTACGTTAATTTGGGGGTCCACGTGCAGAAAAGTTTGAGAACGACTTTTAACTAGAGTCTGTAATGCATAAGGGTTATTGCATTTTATTGAGGTCCAATTTGCAGTTAGTTTTTTTCTGGAAATAGTAGCAGAATCACCATCTTCCATAGTAATATCATCAGCTGCAAGTGAAAACGAACGGGGTGTGTGGAGGCTGTTTCGTCTCCGGAATTATGATGCAAGGAGCAACTTGTCTGTTTTGATCCAAGTCCATGTCCAAAGCAAGATGTTGAAAGGTTTGTGGATAACTTGCGAAGATTTTTCTGCCAGTGGTTTAAAATGTCATAGCAATATGTGGATTTGTCCGACCTACCAGGATTCTCTCTCGTTTATTTCAGCTTTGTTTCTCCAGCTCTGTTGCGGTAGACGCTATAATTGTAAAGTGAAAAAATATCGACTTGAAGGTCCCCATGATTGAACCGGCTCGTTACAAATTTTAACCATAGCAGAAGAATATTAATGGCACTAAGCCCATTACGTCCAGTAACATCTCCTTTACGTCCCGTGCCGGCCACTGCAGAGGCCGGTACATCTTTGATCAACCATAACTCGTGAACGGATCGAGCTAGAAAGTCAGTGAAAGCATCCCAGTACCCACAAGACAGCAAGAAATCGAAAGGCAAACACATACTGTACCTTTGCATTTGAAATTTTTGAGAAAAATCCATATTTGTGCATTTGCCGTACTGAAATTTTAGCAAAATTCGGAATAAATGCTAAAAAACGCACACCGCATCCAGTCTAGCCGATCCGGTTTTTGCGCTTCGCCGACCGCCGGAATACTCGAAAACAGGATCCTTTCGAAAAAAGTCGACTTGGGCCGTTTCGGGGGGAAAATTTGAGGGTCCAACAGTGTAGGTTGAGAAAATTTAGTTCTAGATCACTGTTTGGGGTCTGACAGCTTAAAGTACGATATTGCCCCTAAAAATAAAAATGCCACAGAAATAGAATCACTCCTGGCTTACTATACATTTTCTTGTAAATTTTACAAAAATTTTTATATCTGATTTATCAAGATAATTGGCTTTGTGACTCCAAAATTACATTTCGCGACCCATAGTTTGAGAAGCCCTGCTCTACGCCATAGGCCGATGGTTAACACCACGAAGACAAGTTTTTCACAGCAGTAAAGTATTGTCGCAACACCCTCAGCTAACCATATGAAGTAAGCCTAATGTAGACATGTTTTTCCAAGTAAAGCTCACGAGATCAGTTCTCGTTGATTTAACCATTATAGAGCTTCAATCTGTTTGCGGGAAATCTTGTGAAAACAACCAGACGTAGGATCCAATACTGCTTTTTGTCAGTGGAAAATAAAACATCAACTAAGTAGGCTACCGCTATTTTTCTTTTTCATTCTTTTTTTGTAACCACTTTCATTAAGAATGCCCGCATGTCACGTCCAGATGTGCCATATTGTCGTGTTGTTACTGTACTGATAAGAGTCTATAGTAGACATCTGCATTTCCGCTCGTTTCAAGGTGAATTGTGAAGTTATGCTTCTGCGCAGTTTCGTAAAATTTTTAGTTAATTTTGAGTTGTCATATGGTCAATGGTTTATTGTTTCATATGACTCAGCCAACAAGCAGAAGCATCATAGGAAAGAAAGAATTGCGCGGGGCCTACAAAAACGCGGGGCCCTAGGCCATGGCCTATATGCGTAAATCCGTCACTGGCTGTAGCATGTGATACTAGTGAGCCTTCATAGGAGAGTGCAGCTTCAAGCACCCAATTTGTTCATAATAGCAATGTTTGCTTAGTGCATAAGCAGATGTGCCATACACAAAAACTCAAGTTTTGTAAAAATAAAGTTGATAAACACATGTTTTTCGAACATTCCTATTTTTATCGAAGGATTTCTTTTTTATGTCCCTGAGTTGAAAAGGTTAGACAAATTTCTCATTTCTTGTGATGTTGTACCTTTGTGAACATTTCCATCAGAAAATAAGACAATATGCAATTGTTATAGCAGTGGCCACACTACATCTTTTAATTTATAAAGACATTTTCTTCTTAGTTTACAAAGTATTCTTGTATTGTTGCTGTTGTGCTGCAAACATTGTAAATAAGCAAGGCTACAGGTATCAGAAATTGCATTTTTTGAGCGTCATGAGTAGGCCACTCAGTTTTTCTACAGATATTTCAGGTATATTAGGTGGTTTGAATTTAGCCCATGCTTGAAGTCACAGCTGGTTTGAAGCTTGACTAGTAACCAGGGACGGATATAGGGAGCGCGGAGCCCTAGGCCATCTCAG
>JGI24022J15233_10004346_pt1 | contig 14595 bp, 7 predicted proteins | sample Ectturendosymbi2_FD_15233 | JGI IMG/M metagenome (IMG submission 15233) | reverse complement strand
TTTGACATTTCATTATACTTATAGGCAGGCCCGTAACCAGGGGGGGGGGCGAACCCCCACCTAGAAAATTTTTCACCCCCCTGGAAAAAATGTGTTGGTGTTTAAAAATATTGGACATAGTTCAAAATATTTGGGCCCCTCTCTGAAAACTTTTTCGCCCCTCCTGGTGTCCCGAGCTGGTACGGGCCAGCTTATAGGCACGAGTAAATGGGAAATTATCGGATAAATCCTATTCCTAAACGTAATTCATAAAAATAACTTGAACGTGCTGGCGGCTGTGATTCTTACGAAGAAACGGAACGCAGACGGCAGTAACGAAAAGGTTGTGCAACCCTGATTTAAACAAAATAACTTACTCCATATGAATCACTTCGACCAGCAAGCAGGTATGCCTTGTACTTGCAGAGAAGTATTGAGACGACTAATTTCAGTTACCAGATTTTAATCATTTCTTCAATATCCTGATGATGCACCTAGGTCAGTTTTGTAAAGATGTGCGAAGAAACCACTTTCGGCCACAGAATCCTTTTATTAACTTGTATACAGGCAAAGAATGTTCCGACAACACGTAGGCAATCACCGTAAAACTAATGTACTGACAACCAGGTACTGGTAGCAATATTGCACATGCGGATGTGTCTAAGACAAGACTTCCTACCAAATATGAGCCATTGTCATCACCTATTTAGGCCGCTCAGAATAATACACCGGGACCGCCCTGGCCTACTTCAAGATGTAAGAATATGGCGTTATGGGTGTTTTTTACGGACATCAGCAAAAACGACTATACTAATTTCACAACAAAAACAAGGAAAACCTCCCTCGAAAACTGTCTGGAGGGAAAAATGAATGAGTTGATAATGTAAAGAAACAGTTGTTCTTATCGCTTCAAAAACCAATACAAATGTTGAAACATATATCATCCTAGCAAAAGCTAAAATATTGAACAAAATCAACCTCAAGAAGAGGTGCAAGGTAAATACTGACAGGTTTTTAGTCCTGTTAAGCGATGTCACTAACGTGCTGCAATAATTGTGAATGGTGGTGTGGTGTCGGTACATCACTCGTTACAACCAGGGGCGTAACGACAGGGACACAATTCACCGGGCGCTGAAAAGTCTCAACAATGTCATAAGTACTTTCTTCAATCCAGTACATTTGCTTCCGAAATACCTTAGGTTCGAACATGGGGGCGCCAAACTTGCTTCTTGCTCCGGGCGCCATCTTACCTCGCTACGCCCCTGGTTACAACAGCATCAAGCAAAACTCTATCAACTTAACGTAGAAAAACATCTACATATTATCGTCAGAGAGCCAATACGGAGTTAATTTTAATATGATAGGCGAGCAAACGTGCTGGATCGTTGACTGTCTTCATAAAAAAGATTAGATACTGCAAAATTACACATTCAGGTTTACGGAACAATTGACCAAGACTAAGTTCTGAAGAACACGAATTTCCAGGCCATTACTTTTTCTGGCCAATATTCGTTTTCGTCATTTCATTTCGGCCTCACAAACGCTGACTTCACAATTAAACGCTCACCAGTGGCACCGCACAAGGCTTACTTTGTATATCTGTACACGTGAACGATGAGGAATACTTCACTAATAGACCAAACGGAAAATCAATAGAAGCACCAACGACCGAAGAACTAGAAGTGCACAAAGAGGAACGAACAGCGTTGGAATACGTTCCCGAAATTATACCCAGTCCTCTACCATTACAAGCACAATGCAGCCAGTTCACTCGTGCTCTTGAGGCAAATATTGCTACGGTAGTTAAGCGATTCCCCAACTAAAGTGAAATAAGTGAAGTCGGTTTGGCGCACGCCTGGTGGTGCGGGGAACAAACGGCTTATACCTACGTAATTGCACCAACGGTATGGGGACGGTAAGAACCGCAGCAACATTCGTAAATCAACAAGTTTTTCTTTCACAGAGCTACAATGTGCTGTTTACATATAAAATGTTACCTTCCACAATTAGTTTCAAACATTAACTATAAATCAAATAGTGATTAAATGAAACTTACAATCGAGCGATATTATTGCCAAGGGTGGTCCTATCAAAAGTTCATCAAGACTGCTCAATGCAGTGTTTTATAAACAAACTCGATTTCAATTGTGTACTTATTCGCGTGGCATTGCACAGGTAGCTTCCGAGAAAAATAAGGTTTGAAACGCTGCAGTGTTTTGACATGTTACAATTTCATGTCTCATTCTTTGTAAATTTCGGCATAAATCGTTTGTGACAAATATACGCTTTTCAAGTTTGAATAAAACTCATGGGAAGGTTCCTAAACAGAAACTGCGTTTCAGAGATGCAATCAGGAGGCCTCACCAGGTAATTTCCCATAGATTTTCACAAAAATAAAAAAGCTAAATTCTATTTTCATAGGTTTATTCCTGATATTTCTGGAGGATATGTCACCCTCCCATTTTTCGACCAATGGCTTAGCCTTTTGCTAGTATGTACATTCTACAAATCGAATACAATATATGGCATAATTTACTTGGCGCCGCGTCTGGTGCGAACGCTGCCAGTGAGAATCTTCAGTAAACACTCCCAAACTTGCTGAAGAACTGAATGCGTTTGGGCACAAGTGTTTACTTGCATCTGCGCTTGCGTACCATAACGTTTTCAGGCCTTATGTTTGAGGGCAGCACATTCACAAACACACATGTATAGCAGTTCTGACCCGGTTCACATTGTTTCCAGCTACTGTCCGCTACCGTATATGCAAGTTACCCGCTTAGATTGCGCAGCGAACTGCAACTGGTACACAAACCCGCACACGTTTTTACGACACGGTGGTAGAACCATACAGAGCAGCAACAGGTCTACACAAAAGCAACCAGTTCGGTTTCAACGCATCACCGTAAAACAGGTGAGTTCACAAACCGTAGGAACAAATTTGCGTTGTTTCTTGATATTACTGCGTCACGAGACATTGCCAGCCTCGGTTTCATCCGAACGCAGCCAAAGCGAAGTATCGCCAGAACATCAACTATCGCATTAAACTGTGCGAGGCTTGTAACATTTCAGCACGAACACAAAACTGTTTCGGAACAGTTTTAATGAAACGGCGTCAAGTAAGCAACAAACAGCGATGAAAATAAGGAACGAAAGGATGTGTTCAAATGCAAGGCTATGCTTATTCTACGACGCAACTTCAATTTAGCGATGAACCAGTTGTCAATGCTGCAGCCAGTGCCACACATAGCTTCGAACGTGAATTTTTTAAACAGTAATAACGCTACACGCACCAGGTGCCTAAAATTTGAAGTAAGCACAAGCCCACTAACAGTCCATCTTGTTACTTCACAAATAAGACAACTCTTGTCGCAACCGTTCATTGGCCGGAGAGAGGTACCGCAAGCCATTTCATGGCCCAGAGCGGATGGTCAGGTCACTGCTGTCGCCCAAGTTACCGCAGTTTGATCGCCTCCCACTAGAAGCGCGCTCTACAATAAAATTTGCCAAGCTTACCGCTGGGCGAGCACATGACCAGGGAAGACCTGCGCTTCTGCTTCATTTTCTATTCTGCGACTCCACGACGCTTGACGCAGAGTTTCACGCAAAGAAAACAACAAAAACAACAAAAAATACAATGAGAACTAGGAAAATTTTAACCATAAGCCAACGATTGGACGTAATTCCCTGGAAGTATTTTAGTATTTCGCCATGAGCCATTTCGATGTTCAGTTCGCTTTCTTCCATGTTAGAATCAATTCTGTAAGTAAATGGAGGTTTTCATGATTATCACGTGCTTTTAACAAGCAAAATGGACAATAAGTTTCAGGTAGCTTTCCCTTAACCGTATGTTTAGGACTATTTTCTTGAGATTACACGGTTGGAAAAAAATATTTTGAAACTTATCGTCTAAGATCGTGCTCTGCACACCAGAGTTCAAGCTTGACTCTCCCAAGGTGTTTGTCTGTAAACGCAACCGTGAAATAGCGCAGCATTAAACCTGTAAACCTGACACTTTAAAGGCCGCAGTTGTGAAAATGTAGATATCGTTCTGATTCGGATGGAAAACAAAGATGAAATTCGTCAACCCTTTCATATTGCATTATGACAGCTAGCAAGTGACACTTTTTCGCTTCATTCAATGGCAACGTTTGTCGTGCATACAAGTCTTATCATTCACCCCTCCCCAGTCATTCAAACGTCCCACTTCAGTTTAAACGCACAATTTCTTATATAAATTTCCAGGTGTATCTGGAAGAAGTTCGACATAAGTAACATATCAACCAATTAAAAGCCGATACTTCGTTGTAATGATCGTAAAATTGCGCTTTGTGAACGTTGAGCAGGATCGAAAATCGTTAGTTGCTGGTTTCTTTGTATATTTTTCACACTAGCCATGACTAATCAGATAAGGTAAATTAGTAAATATTCCTGGTTCAACGTCAAAAGTGGGCAAAGACATTTTTCTACTCCGCTCTACGTTTCTAACACTTGATCAGGACCGTTTACCTCATTTCTTACATTTAATTAATAATAATTCATGTAAGCACGCACGTTTTTCACGTGAAACATTGCGCCTATTATTGAGTATTGCAGTTTGCTCTTCTGCATTTATTGCTCTACGAAAACTAACGATAGGATCAAACAGAGACCTCCAGCAGATTTTTTTGGCTCACATAGAGTTGTTTTCGAATTGCGTTATATTTCTAACAACGTCTCACCGCAAAACTTGCTCTTCTTGTTCCTTCACCATGGTGGCGAGCTGCTGGAAGATACTGCCTAGTTCAACTATAGTCGATTCTATCGTTTCCATCGTGTTCGCTCTTTCGCTTATGTACGCGTCCTGCTGCTCGACAAGCTGCATAGTGGTTTGGTCTCCGGAAGCGCCGCCATCCATGGATATCGCAACAGAACCGCTTCGGCCTAATCCCGAACGCTGTTCGTCCATGAGGAGAACTGACCCAGCTACGGACGTAAAGGGTTCACTTGCGGTACATCGTCAGAAATACAGCATTTGAACGAGCAAAGCACACATATTTTTGCAGATTACAGCTAGACGACCGATAAACGTACTGCGTATTACATCACGTAGCTTTTTGCTTCGAACACGTTATGTCTGAAGTGCTTGCTAACAGCGTTCCAGCAAAAGCTGATTACTTCCGAAAAAAGTGCATTGAAATTGTCTACAAATGGCAAAAAACAATGCAATTGTCGTTGAATTTCTTTAATAAGCAACATTAAAAGGCAGGCAATATTTATCCCAAACAAAGCAGACTTTTCCGCTCTACAACAACCTTCTTACATTTCCGCTCTGCAACAACCAATAATCTGGCACTACATCTTTCGTTGAGTTGCTTGAAGGTTGTGACAGTAAAACAAACTTACTATTTCCTTGTGTGGCTGACACCGGCATAGATGCGGAGAGGTTCGTGCTGCTGAAATGGTCTTTTCTGATCTTCTGCTGCTTCATGTTTTCACGCCGAACTTCCAATACTGACTTGAAGTTTTCTGACATATGAGCTAGTTTCGACTGCCGCAAAAAACGTACGAAGGTTTTTTAACTGTCAAGCACTTCATAAAGCACCAATGAATAAGCAGTGCGATACAGCATCAAAAGAGCCTGCGGTGCTGGACAGCATGTCTTTATAGCATACCTGGAGTTTGTAAAAGGCTGGCGAAAAGGAATGAATGGTTCTGGTCGTTTCACCAAACGCTTCTGTACTGAATAACCCAGACCAATTGGTTATCTTGACTCAAAGACTATTAAAAATGCCGCAGTTACTTGGCTATAAACCGTATATAGGCACTTTTGTAAAACGTATATTTTAGTTATCTCTCGCTAACGCTTAATACACAAAAAAGTTGATCACTTTAAGGTTCATAAAATGACATACATTCATCAACTTTTCGAAAAAATGAAAACTTCTTGAATATATGTACAGACCATTGCAACTCGAAACGAACAGTCTCAACTTCTAACAGGCATTTTTTGGTTTTAATCATGCAGGTTTAAATCACACTGATTTTCTTAGACACTAAATTAAACAACTTGAAGCATTACTCTTCGCAGAATTAAAAAAAACTAAAAGCAACTGCAAAATGCTTTGCAGCTGGGTTTTCATTTTCACTGAGACATTTCAGTCATTTGCCCATAACATTATTAAAACTTGCCAGAGCAGTATTCTCTAGTCCATATATATTTTTGGACATTGTGACGGAAATGACTTAATTTTTGTCAGTCATTTCAAAAAAATAAAAAATTTCGTCTATAACCAATAACAAACCTAGCTTCGCAGACATAACTTTGCAAACACGGAATTTTCAGCGTTAAAATCTCAAACGCTGCTTTTAAGAAGCAAATCCACACTAAGCCACTTGACATTTTATATTTGCAAACATAATGTCGAAAGGAAAACAAGAGTTTAAAGCAATACAAGCATGACATCTATAATTACCCTTAAAGTCTTCACGACCGATGTGGAATGCTTTTGGGCATCTTTTCTTGAATTGCTCTGAATCGCACTCCTGCTCTCTTCAAGCACTTGAATTTTTCGTTTCAAGGATGTTATGTCTTTTTTGATAATATAAGTCAATTCCTGGATTTCCACAGGCCTATCGTCGAACAGTGTCCGCTTCTTGCATACTACACAAAATCAGGTTCAAATATGTAAACAAAACCGGGGTCACATTTGACCTTATCAAGACATGGATCAGCTACACCAGGCCTCATTGCTATTAGTACAAATCACAGAACTACTACATAACTGCCAAGTGAAGAAACTCACACAAAGTTAGTTTTTCAAGTTTTTCGTATGTTCTTGCTAAATCTTGTCCAATTTGTCTGCAACAACACATATAGAGTTGGTTGTAAGTGTGTTTGACAAAGATCACAAAACATAGTCTCGTATCATACTTTGCAGATCTGGAGAACTCTGTTCTTTGTCTCAAAGATGTTTTTGAACTTTGTTGAGGCACCTTTCCATTGGACTGCAAAACAGATATATATTGAAACATACAGCAGTCACACTGATGCGAAATTCGAGAATGATAATAACTTCATCACGCCTATGATTTCATCTGTGAGGCTAGAGCTTCTGAGACTTTTTTGCACTGACATTACATAAAGAGATAAATTTAGCAAGTACAAGTTTCTCAGAACAGAATGCTATGAACCTGAAATAATTTGTATCATTGGCAACATAAACCTTCTTCCTATTTCCACTCAACCATCTGAGAGATGCAAAAGCAGCAGCAGCAACTAACTATGAGTTCTACACCATTTCTTATGAGCACACATAAGCTATGAAGACAGCTCTTAACTAGGGGTGTAGTGGGTAAACAGAGATGTCAATCAATCAAGCAGCAAGTTGTTGATGACATATATTTTCACTCAGCTTGTTGCCAGCAGGATTCTTTCAAACTTCATTTGTGTGATTATTATCAACTTCTTCGCAAAAAGCAGTAAGAACCAATGTGCTTTCATAAACTAAAAATGTTGTTATAAGTACCAACTAAATTTATGGCTGTCCTTGATCATTGCACTTGAATAAAACCAAGTGCAGAATTCCTGCAGTTTGCTTCCATTAATTGAGGGACACTTTATCATAAGACCTTGCAATTTCCATTGCAAAATCCCATGTTTGTGTATAGTATGTATACACAGGGTTTAAGGTGTTTTAGGCACTCGGGTCCCTAGAATCAGAGAAAATTATCAAGGGAAATATCTCAATGAAAATTTTTCAGGTCCCTGCGGGTACCAAACATTTTCCTTTAAAAACCCTGGTATACAAACTTCTAAACAACACATTTGTGATGTGGCTACACATGGCTACAGTGAGATTATCAGCAGAACTCAGACCCTTTCCAAAATCCAGCAGGCAGCAACTCACCAGGATGTCTTAGCATAGTGCAGACATGTTAACATAATAATGTCCACAAGATTGGCTGAATTTAAAAAATGGCTGAATTTAGAATTGCAATACTTTATGTACATATTGGCCAAATTCAATACTTTTTTAAAGTCTTGAACACCTATTTCACTACTCAATACTTTTTCAATATTTTCCATACCACCACATGAGAGCCCTGCACTGTAACGATTAAGAAGACTGCAGCTGTTTTTCTTTTTTTTTTGAGAAAGACCATGCATATGGTTCTGCATTAAATACCTATTGGTCGACAGTCACATTGATTTCTCAGGTGGCCAACAGAGCTTGACAATGGCATATATGACAGCAAACACACATTGTGACTAAAAAGTAACTCCCGTGCTTTAACCACTTTCATCATTACAGTTGGTGCTATCATTCATGGCTCTTAGTTTAAACATGGGGTTTTTGAGGAATCTGCCTGCCATGTTCTGCTTTCATAGCTTGCAATGATTTGAACTTGCATATATCCACATTCCAACAATGAGTCTTCATAAAGGCGATGCAGTTGAATTATTTTTTTCTTATTTTTATAAATTAATTTGCTGATTGACTCGACCATGACCTCTGTGGAGACTTATTGTACAACTGCTGCTCTTAACTTTTTAATAAGCCCTCCATAACTCTGAAGACCCTGTAAACAAATCTGTGCAGAATTCTCACAAATGCAGCCAGTTCAGCTATTGCCAACAGTTGCTTAGGGATTGCTGGAAAACATACACAAAATAGGTGTTAAGCAAACGACCGTTACTTCCAGATGAAATTCAACATTGGAACAACAACTTACATTTATCCTGACCAGAATTCAAAATGAAATAGGTAATTCAACACATTTTTAGCATTTAGAATAGCATACTTCTTGCAATTTCTCTCTAATCTTACATTTATGCAGGGTGAAAAAATAGGTACATATATACAATGAACCAAAACACCCACATACATCGACAAAATTCAAATAAGCATTGATGCAGGCATACACTTGTCAACCTGTATGTCAAAACAAATTAGGCCCCGATGATCAGATCAACTTCATTTATATTCTCATTAATTTGTACCCATCTAAATCAAGCAACATGTATAGGGTTGCATACATCTGGTAAACATGTTTATTTACATAAGTTCCACCTAACAGTTGCACAAACATCAAACTGTTCCCATTCAGTTGGCATATCATTTGCTCTCACACAGCATCATGGAAGCTAGTCACTGTTTATCATCACAGCAATATGTTCATGGACACTGGATTACAAGGTGTGTAACTTTATTAACACATACAACACTTAAAACTCACTAAATAGTTATTCATAAACTTACCTGTCGGGATTTTAGGGACTTGAAAACAGATTGAAATTCAATAGTACGATCACGACTTGCAATGCTCATGGTGATGGTGAGATCCTCACTAGAATCACTCAAATTATCCTCTGAGTCAACGTCTTTCCTTGATAATAATGGTGAATGCCTTTGGGAGACAGTCCACGCACCTTGGAAGCATTGCATTCTGTTGCTAAATTACATTTTTTATATGGTGCAAGTTAATAATTTTACTTATATCTTACCAGATTTATTTGCTTGTGCTTGTGATGTAAAACGATGCCGTGCAGCCATTGGAAGACATTTGTATACTATTCTTAATGTTCTTAAGCCTGCACAAACATTGTTGTTAATAAATCTATAAAAAATGAGATCAGTTCTTACCCTATTACTGTGCTAATGGCAAGCAGAAAACTGAATGAGAATGTTTTTTTGTCAAGAATGCAAGACAAACCGAATTGTACAACCCATGGCTGCTTTTAATATTTTAACTCAATAGTAGAGCTTAACCAATAAGACTTTTTAGGAATGATACTGATATTTTTTAATTGCAAATGATCAATCCCAATATTGATATTTTTGAATTACTCAAACCACAATTCGATGGCATTATACTGCATTCTAAACTAACTCACAAGAAAATGACAATAGCTCACAATTTGAAGAAATATACACATTTGTTTGCATTTCTGCAAAACAAAATGTAACAGTTTTGAATTACAATAAAGAACCATATACCACTACATTCCATGGAGACATGGGTCACATAATAGTCAAATAAAACAGCATAAGCCATGGTTTGTAGCTGTCACACACCTGCTTACTATGCAAAAACTCATTGTGAGTTGAGTATATGCTACTTCATAAATCAGCATATTTCATGGACAGTTACATACATTAGACACTAATTCAAGTTGTCGACAAGGTTCTAAGGAACAGGATGAAGAATTAGCTTGGAGATGGACTAACAAACTCATCTTCCAAACACTAAATCCAACAGCATAGTATTGTTCATGAGCAAATGTTGCCAATACATCTACTGGCAGAATTTTGCTGATGTAACATACCAGCATCATCAATATATCAGTACAACAGTAGATCAGTTAAGCTCTAGTCAATAGTACAAGAGAAGGGCATACCAGGTTGGGGAAAAATTAAATGTAGCCCTAGTTTATTGCTAGCGTTGTCAATACATAGCAAATCTCTAGGGGTCACTAGTTTGACTTACTCACATTTTTAGGCAGTAATAAATATAATATACTTAGCTAATAATGTCTCAAAAAGTTCAACATAATATGGTACATCCTTTTCAAAAAATTGTTTTCAGCAAGTTCCTGTTGTTTTGTTTATTTCTCATACATTTTTGTTCACTTTCGGCTGGACATTATTTTGCACTTCATCAAAGACCGCAAGGTGAAAATGATTGCAATAAACTTTTTTGATTTCCAAATATTTCTAGCATTTTATGGACGCCATCCATTTGGGCCATGGGAAGCTAGAAAAAAGGACCAATATGGCCACTGCACAAATTTTTTTAATTTGAAATTGAGCTTAATCTTTCTTTTAACACTTTGACGTCCAGGTTAATTCAAGCGGTTCACAAAAAAACAGCTGGATCACACGTGGCTTTGTGCAGGAATCTCTCCGCTCCTGTATGGGTTATGGACCTGGTCGAAGTGTCAAAAGGTGCGGCTAGTCTTTAGTTTGCACTTGAAAAAGAATTTTTTGTTGGGGAGTGCGGTTTGTTGTGAGTGACGTCATAAGTGGAAGACTTTTTGGCCACCTTGGCCAACTTCACCTGGCTCTGGGCGCATACCGTTAGATGGTAGTATTTCGCTGGTTTTTATTGGAAACTAGGCTACAATCCGAGTCTTTTGATACTTTGGGTGACCTGCTGGGGTTTCGGGTTCAAAAGTTATGATCTAAGTTAGCAAAATTTTTTGACTAATCAGTTTTAAATAATTTGTTTATTTTAGATCATAAGGTCATAAGAAAATTAAATAATTTGTTTATTTTAGATCATAAGTTTTGAACCAGAAACGCTAGAAAGTTGATCAAAGGCTTAAAAGACTCGGACTCGATCCTAGTTTCCAAAGAAAACTTCAGTGAAATACTTTGGCCTAGCGGTTGGGCCCTAGGCCAGGCAACAAGAGCCAAAATGACCCAAAAACTACTTCACTTATGAAGTCACTCACAAAAAACTGCAACCCCCAACCAAAAAATTTTTTTCAAGTGCAATCTAGAAGACTGTCTGATTCGTTTCAGCCCTTGAACAGCTCTCTAGCGCAATCGGCAGAGGAGCTAGGGCGTTGGTAAGGCAACTGACAACTGCTAGTTTTAGGCTGAAATCGAAGTACAAATATTGTACTCTGGGTCTCAAAGTGTTAATGCAAGGAGATTATTCATGCTATGCTCACAATTTCTCCGCTTAATTTACAAAGAAAATTTAGAGTGACAGTGCTAAAATTTACATCCCATGTAGGGTACACAGTAAATCTGCTCAGATTTCGTAATTTTTAATAAATGTATACACTTTAACCAGGTTTTTTTAAGGCATTTTAGGGACCCGATTCGGGTCCCTACAATTTCAAATTGGGTCCTTAGAATCAGAGAAAATTATCATCGGGTCCCTAAAATCAGAGAATTCGGGTCCATACAGATCCATACCAGGTACCTAACATTTTCCTTAAAAAAAACTGCTTTAACTATTTCACAATACACCATTTTTATCTTTACTTTTTAGGGGTGTTTCCCTTTAGACTACTTCTATTACAAGGCCAAACTCTTTTGTGAATGTCAAAGAACATTCGAGTTTGCTCAGTACTATAGTGGATACTTTACTAGATAATTGTGTTTTTTGAGTTCTTGAAGGTGGATTTTTAAATTAGAAAGTTCTTGCTGGAAAATCCCCAAGATTCAGAATTGATTTTTTAAGTCACTGCAAAGCATAATCAGGAAACATTGTGATGATTACAGTTTACAGAATATGTTGAAATTAGTTTTCATAAAAATCTGAGCTGCTTGACTCTTTCCTATATGTTCAGAATACAAGTTCTCAAACATGTTATCAAATAACAAAATCTTTCTGTGTGAATTGAAGGTAATTTCACTAGGATTTTCAATGTTTTTTTACAAGCTTATCTACCAAACTCATAGTTTTCTGCAATGTGAGTTTATAAAACTATTTCATCATAGATTGTATGTTACAATTGAAATGATGTATTAGTTCAGGGGTGGGCAAACATTTTCTGCAGAGGGCCACATTGAAGATTTTATTGCTACCGAGGGCTGCATGCTTGTATTACATATATTACATCTATAATCGCTTTGAAAACTTAAAAAGTTTTACATGAGCTACCACAAAATGATGGTAGCAATAGTGACCTCCGATTGAGTAAAATTGCGTTTTTGAATGAAACATGTGGAAAAAAACTTGATAATTCTTATCTAATCGACAAAATTACTTCAACACAGACTTCAAATATGTACTATCTACGTACGTGTGACTGCCCTGCGGGTCGCATGCGGCCATGCGGCCCACACGGGCTGTAGTTTGCCCACCTCTGTATTAGTTAGTTGTACATAGCGTACAAGTCCTTTGCAATGCTTAAAGTTTAATAAATTGCAACAAATATGACTAAAGAATCCAGAACATTATTATATGATGTTTCTGTTTGTTAAAAAATGTGACACACTTTGTGTAAATTTAAGGCTGAATCATTATTGTGACATATAGCAACACTGAACCTCAATGAGACAGCAACAAATAATCAAATGCCATGGCTCAAACGTTTACTATTTAATTATTAAGTTATGTAGTCCTGAGCATGAAGCCAATCTCTGCCAAGTGATGGAGCTGCAGTTCAGGCATTTCGCAGTTTTGAGCAAACGAGTACTTTTCAGTCATCATTCCCAGGACCACTATAGCCTGAGTGGTGATGCTTGACAAGGCTCCAACTATGGCCCAAATAGCCTTTTGAGACCTGAGGTCGGACTGAACTCTTCAGCAATGCAAAAAAATTAGTCTACATATATGGGAACCAGTAGTGAGAAACATCTTAATACTTTCACAACACTTGCAGCTGAATCTAGCCTCAACGTACTAGCCCACCTATTTTGAGGCAATCTGGGACAAGGGTATCCAAACTGGTTTCAAAGAGGACCTAATTAGATACAGGAACACTAATCTCTTCAGGTATTTTTACAGCAATGTCAAGGTGCAGTTTAGAATAATCCAAGCATTTCACTTAAGGTTTGAAGCAGAATCACTCTTTTGTGACACTTTTTATGGCCATTCATTTCGAGCATATCTAAACACGATAGGAAACCTTTTAAGTAATAAGAGACTGTCATCCCTCTGACACAGAGATGTAATGCAGGATTTCACGTGCTGTCTGTGTACACAACATAATCTGAAACAAAAATTTTGGGCCATGTGAAGTGTGCTAATGAGATGCACTTTGCTAGTAAATGGATGTGAAGTGTGGTTTACTGATGACTAGACGATTGGCAACCCAGTGACCTTAACCTTTGCCTAGCTTGCTTTGAAAAATTTCTCCAAATCAAATAAATCATTTTCTCAGAGGTTCTTCCACAATACTACTGAACTATATTTCAAGGTTTTATAAATTAATTTGGAAAATCTTTTTTCATTAAAACAAATTTACACTATATACTGTAAAGTAAGAATAGAAGGCAATCATAGTGATCCTTTTTCTTAGCCAGTCATGACTAGCTTTAAGGGTTTACCTTTCACGTTTAGTACGTTTCTACCACTGGCAAACCTACTACACTCCTGTCATGCGTTACTGTCACATTACAACAGGAGGTGGTCGAATAAGGTTTCAAATAATATGAAGATCCATAGGCGGTTTTGTAGCCACTGCCTAGTTTGCATAATGGAAGTTTTAGAAACAGAATAGTATAGAGAAAAATAATTTTTTGACTGATTTTCATCAAACGTGATGCAACATTTGCAGGCGACAGTAACCATACCCACAAACATCACCAAGAGATAATTGCAAATTTTTATTAAATTTGAGAATCAACCATCACTATGTACTGTATGTACAGTAACTTGCAGCACTTCTCTAATGCAACAGCCTACAGTTATGAGTTAGTAGTGTTGCAAACTCTCTGGTGGTGTTGCGTTGATTGTGTGATTCACCACGAACGGGATGTGCGTGAAGAACAACACCATACATATATATGGCGCGAACAAGCAATAATAGAGAGGCCATTGAACAAATGCAGCATATATCAAAAATATAAAAAATAAAAACGCAATAGACATCAACATAACACAGATGATGGTGGGCAAGCAATGGGTGAAGAGATGAGGCATGTACAGATGAGCAGGTGAGGCAAGCACACAGGT
>JGI24022J15233_10004344_pt1 | contig 14596 bp, 9 predicted proteins | sample Ectturendosymbi2_FD_15233 | JGI IMG/M metagenome (IMG submission 15233) | reverse complement strand
CAAAATCTCCATAAGCTACCACAAAAACGGATTAGTCAGTAGTCACCAAACCGTTGGAAGATGGTTTATTTTTATGTGCTTTGTAATAAGAATATCTTGATGAAACTAGTTGGCTATCAACAGCCTACTTTTCTCTGTGTCATGATGGAATTCGTGATTGGAACCATTTCGCTTTCATGTGAATTGTGTTCACTTTCTGAAGCTGCTTTCGTTCATGTGAGGCCGGCACAATTGCGTACGGAAAACGGTATTTCGGTTTACATGTGCAGTGTAGTGGAAGTTGCATGGTTAGCACAGAATTTTCGATATAGCAGTACACGTGTGTGATTCAGAACCGTCGCCAAAAAGTTTTCAATACGGGAGCTTTGCAGTTCTGCGTGGGGCTTGACATTATAAAATTAAGCAAAATTCCACCTATTTATAGTGTTTCACGTTTCAATTTGGGGGGCTTGGAGCATTGTTTGGGGGGGCTAAGCCCACCAAACCTCCCCCGTGACGACGGGACTGGTGTGATTGCATCTACAATGGCGTTTAGGTGTCTCTAGTGATGAACAACGCTAGTTCATCTTTTTAATGATATTCACAAGCCTATGTTGGGTTTGATAGGGTTAATCATAGCAACTTAATCTTCAAAACAATGAAAAATCACCATGCAAGATATATATTTATGTTGCCCCCGCCCTTCTTTTTCCTTGGCCCCGCAGTGCCCCCCCCAATTTTTTCATTCTAGAATCGCCACTGCACATGTAGACATCCTTTGCATTCTCAAGACTTCTCGAAAATTCGCTGGAGAGTAAAAATTTGGGCTGTAGTCCTACGTCTGGGACGAAAACCGCACTGGTTATAATCCAGATTTTGGTTCAGTTAGTTCGCAGCATCTTTTTTCCAGCACTTTGCATATACTTTTCCTGAGAGGCTAAGGAGACAAATGCCCCGGTAGTTGGTGCATTGACTCATGTCTCCTTTTTTGTGTATGGGGATGATTATCCCAATTTGCCAATGTTTTAGTGCAAAGAATTCCCTGATTTGAGTATTTCAGGCGGAAATTTATCACATTTCACTTTCAGGTATATCAATTTTACCTACTTTCTGAGAAAAAATATATTTTATACAGTGCAAGTCAACTTACAAGGAGCTTACACCATCAACAACAGAAGCCTACTGCCAGCCACCTACGAGGTGAGACGTGCGAACTTTTGTGTCGCAAAAATCTGTTTGCGAATCAGTTAGTTTCCTTTATTCTAATAGACGACAATCTATTGATCTGTTGTTGCGTTTCTGCTTGTACACTGTAGGCATGAAGCATGCCAAAGTAAACAAGAAACATCAAACGCAGCATCAAAGTTTTGCTAATTATGTTAATTATGCATACCAATATTATGTCTTGAAACTTCTCGGTATTTCATCCAGAAACTGGTATTTACATGATTTGCGTCAGCGTATCTCCAAGTGCCTACTGCCACATTTCAGTGCAGCTATGCAGCTTGTTCCATTGTTTTGTCTTTCGTTTCCGCCTAACTTGTGCTGACACTCCGGTACCCGATTATAGTAGTGCTCGTGTTACCACGACCTACGATAGAACTACAACTCACCTCAACACGAAAATTGTAAAGCAGTGGTATCCAACCTGAGGTGCTCGCACCCTCTGGAGAGCCATCATTCCAGGGGGTTGCGATAAGCTTCCTTCTTAACGACAGGAAATTGATTTATTTATTGCTCCCCTCCGGCGTTTTTGCAATGGGTTATATAAATGGGTTATATACTTCTTCTGCAATGGATTATATACATTATATACAAAAACAGGAGTTTATTTCTAATGATATTAACGATACTATAACGACTCTGTAACGATATTAATTATTTGCCTAAGAAACAACTGAAAGCTATTACTCTTTTTTACGAGCTTGTAGTAGTTCTTGCTCGAATGAACCAGATATTAGCTTCGCTTTTTTGTTGACATAATAATTACTTTGCCAGACAATTCTAGGATAGTCTGAACGTAGTACAGTATGTATACGAGTGGATTTCCGTATTTCATCATTCGTAGTAAATCGTTCTGAAATCGATCGAAAGCAGATGAAAGAGGTTGTGTGCACTGCTTTTCTATTGGAGCGAATTGTCGTGAATGTGTTTCAATTTGGAGAGACGTGAAGGATTTGCAAAAACGTCAGTGCATGCTCTGTGAAACTGTTCTTCCAACGCAAATCTGAAGCCATTTCAGCTGCAAGAACACTTCGACAACCGACATGGCGGGACCGATGTTGTAGACCATGGTGAAAAATCTTTGCCTTCAAAATTGAAGAAACTCAGTTTGATATTTCTGTAAGGACTCATCCGCTGGGTTAGGAATCATGCTCTAAATCACCGCCTCTTTAAGATCTTGGCAGTGAACATTCAGTTTTACTTTTCCATTCAGAAGTCCGCTGTCTCTCGCACGTGGGAGAGTTTTAACTCGCTTCTTCGAACTTCGAGAACACATAAAAGTTTTTCTGGAGGAACGTTACTGTGATCTGCTTGAAAAGTTGGAATCGCAAGAATTCAACCAAGTGTCAGCATATTTCAGTTACATACTCACGCATATCATCTAAGTTTATCACTTCAAAGCAACAGTTTTAACATGTTTAATCGCTGTGAAAAACTAAATGCGTTCAAAGATTAATTGCCTCTGTGGTGTCGGCGACTAAACAGAGAGAATTATTCGGATTTTTCGTCACTTGAAAAAATAGTAGATGACAATAAATCTTCGAGTTTGAGTTCTGTGTTTGTGGAGAAATTGTGGCTTATTTGGAACTGCCTTTGAGTCATTCGGTAGAAATTTTGACGTAGGGAAGATGAAAACTTCTGAAAATGAAATTATGCATCCATTCCCCTTCGATTTGGAAAAAATTTCAGATGATGGAAAGCTGAAACCATTTTATAGAATTGCGTTCAAATAGCGCTCTTGAAATACAATTTGGGATTAAAACTTTGGAAGGGTATTGGTGCTCGGCAACGGTTATGTGCACGAGAGTTTGTGAAATTGCAGTTACTGTGCTCATACCGTCTGCAATCATGGGCGTCGTAGTATGGGGCAGGCACTTAGCCCCCTGGATTTTGAAATTTGACATTTTCCATCAAATGTTTAGCGTAAAATGTTGTTTTCTTAGTTTCGAGTGGTCAAAAATAAAAATTTCCCACTTTTGTCCCCTGCAAAGATCTCTTTGGCTACCCCTGGAAATCCACTATTGGCCCCTCACTGAAAAAATTCTTTCGACGCTCTTGTATGCGACTACATACCCATGCGAGTCAGGATTTAGCACTTTTTTGTCAATTAGGATGAAATCTAGAAATCGCTTGAAAGCCCAGACAGACATACGTGCTGCTATCAGCAATATAGTTCCACGTTTTGAAGCACTCAGAAGTCAGAAACAGGAACAAAGGAGTCATTGAACTGAAATACATTGGTAAATTTTTGGACGTCAACCTTTTGATTTCAATATTTTGTACATATTTCAAGCAAGTGATTATTTTTGTAGAGTATATTCAAATATTCATCTGCGTTATCTTTTCTTGTCCATGCGCTTGGTTTTCTTTACTCTTTACAAATTTTAAATTCTTTCTAAACGTTTGAAAGATATGCCTTGATTATAAGTTGTAGGGGGTGCGAAGTCATAAGAAAAAACTTTTAGGGCGCTGGAGTAAACTAGGTTGGGAACACCTACTCTAAAGCAAACACTACAGGACCCATAGAAATGAAAACACCGACCCTACACAAGACCACACGAGACACTAAGGTCTCTACTGCGAAGAGAAGGAGTTACAATACCTTTCATTCACTAATGGATATCAACAAGCGCTGCTTTTTGCGTCAAAACTATATTCAAAAGCTCAGGGTATAGGATGCCCGTCTTTACTCACCTTCTTAAGGTTATCTGCTGATACTCTAGCAATAGATTTTTCTTTAAATTTTAATCAAAAGACTATGTTGTCCAGATCTGCTGGTAATACGGTTGAGAAGAAAAATATTAGGGATTTTATAGCAGACAAAATATTAATTTTGACAATTAAGGCATAGCCATTTGTCAATTGTTGCTTCTTTGTTATCTACTACAGCATTTACATCGAACAGGATTTTTGTTTAAACCAAATGCATGTCACTCACCGACGAGATTCCGGGCTCTTACCCAGGCAGCTTGGGTTCAATTGCCGGTCCGGGAACCATTTGGAGCGGTCGAGGTCTGGCAAGTATTTGCAGGCGACAATGGTGATCGCTCAAGGAATCTGGTGGTAATAATCATTTTCCACAAAGTGGACTGAATTTCACGTCAATGGCCAACTTTATTCTTGCTGACTCGGACAAATTCACACAGGTTTGAAAACAGAACATGCGAACAGAAAACTTTAGGCGTCTCACAATCATCGACGATTTTTTATGGTCTTGCTGTTTTAATGGCAGTACCGCGAGTCGAACTCCAGACCTACCAGCACCTAAACGGACGTACTTACCATTAGGCACGAGCTGGTTCAACAAATAAACTGGCTCTCACCACCTTTCCAGTTGAAACTCGCATATTTTGAATGACGTTTTAGCCCCATCGCGCGCGAGACGCATTCGATGAAGTAATTTGCGCCGCAATGCTGTGGGAAGAAAGCAACATCCGCTGCATCAGCAGTTAACTTTTACAAACACAAGGTTGAAATTGCCCTTGTTGTTTAACATCAAACGACGACCTTGAAAAAAACTTTCACAAAATAATGTTGATGACATTTTGCTTGGGTATGGTTAACCTTGTCTTTGTGAACTTCGGGCGCAGAACATGTGGTTAGTGATGTGTGTCCCAGTTTGGACGAAATTTTGAAAATTGTGCTGGGCGTGAGCATTGTACAAAGACGTTTGGTTGTAAGTTGCCTGTGTTGTTTGTAATTGAGGCAGTTCAATTAAAACTTTTACAACAAGTTTTTAGCTATATTTTTAAAGCTTCTAAACCATTAGCATAGTTTTCATACCTGTTAGCATAATTATTACAATAAATTCAAAAACCACTAAAATACTGTAGCGTGAGTTTTATTACCTACGACAGTGTATTTCAAATCTCGAAGTATACCTCTATCTTGGAAGTTTACCAGTTACATTTCATTTCTGATCTACGTACCAGTGCAATTGTATTTCTGTTTTGAAAATATTTGGGAGTGTGTTCGCTGAGTGGATGAAAGAACGTCATAAAGTTATGCGAAACAATCACGCTTTCATAATTCGATTTCAGTACAACTTCGAAATTTAAAAGGTAATGCATCAAATTCAGGGGGATAGTGGCAGTTTTTGCGGCAGAAAGATCCCTAATGACAATTGTGGGAGCTAAGCTATGTCTGAAGATATTATCGATTGGTCTGTGCCAGGATAGCATTCATACATTGTTTAAGTTTTTAAAAACACGCAATAAAAGTGTATGCATCAAGTTCCAACTGCAGCAACACTCGATTTTGTTTTGTTGCAGGCCGTTCAATTTCATTTGCACTGGGCCAAAAACGGGAGCAATGGAGGTTCAGAACACACCCTGAATGGAGTTCAATACTTTGCTGAATTGCACATCGTTCACTACGACACGCAGTACGAAAGCATCAGCGATGCTGTTAACAAAGATGCAGGCTTAGCTGTGCTTGGCTTTTTCATAACGGTTCGTATCCAACCTGCCTTCATGTTCAAGAAGAAGTTTGGAGTTGATATAAATTAATACAATACATTTTTACATATCACTGTGTTTTTATCTTAAGTTGAAACAAATTCAATATATGCGTTTGCTGATTATCAAAACAGGGCTATTTTTGCGTAGTGTTGAATAACGCAAACCTTTAATAATTTAATAACAGTCAATATTATTCATTTTAGAATAATAGTGTTATAGCTAAACGTTTCCATAGAGGTTTTATTAAGTTTTTGCAACAACAATAACACGTATAACCTCTTAAAATATTACCAGACGGTTTCATCGTGAACGAAAACTGTTAGCAAGAAAATACATTGCTCTAATTAAGCCCTTTCTGCCCCGCACGGGCCGCTTTTTTACCCGACTTTGCAACTTTTTGCAACTCCACATCTCGCCAGCCGAATGAGCTAGAGAGATGTTCTAACCCTCTACGGATTCGGCAACTCTTCTAGTTTACTTTAAAATTTTTTTTAACGTTTTGTGTTCGGGGTTTTCTGTGGGTGAGCTCACAATAATGGCATGTTTTCGCGATTTTGTGGCTAATATTACTTAGCCCAAGGCCCCGACCAAAATGGCCAGTTTTTGATTCAATATTTTTTTATTCTAAAGGCTTTCATCAGAGTGTTTTAAGCCCTTGATTGTCCTGCTAGCATATCTGGAGCCAAAATTATGACTTAAAAACAAAAATTAGGGAAAATCCTGCTCCCAAAAACGCTGATCTCGTGTATATTATACCCATGCCTGGCCATGGCCATACCTCGCCAGTAGATTGAGGTAGAGAGCTGTACAAACAGTCTAAAGACTCAGAAAGTCTTGTAGTTCAGAATTTAAAAAATATCTACTTTTCGATGTCCAGCTTTTTGTTGATGTTTACATAATTAGAAGATGTTTATGCATATTTGTTTACATTTAGATGACGTCATCATCCCCTGGGAACCGAAAAAAACGAGCCGATTTTGTGGCTCAAAATTTTATTGGATTCTAGGCTATGACACGAGTCTTTAGAGGGTGTGATGGACTTTCTAGCGTTTTTGGTTCCGAAATTACAGCCAAATTTCTGGACATTGGTTAAGGAAATCCACGCAACTTTCTGTCAGAAATCTGGAAATATTTGGAATTTTTTGGCATAACTTTGGAACCAGAAACGCTTGAATGTCGATCAAAGGCTCCAAAGACTTGTATTTTAGACTAGAATCCAATGCAACTTTGAACCACAAAACGAGCTTATTGGATCGACAATGACGTCATCAAAAAAAGCAAAACTTACCCCAATCATGACGTCACTGACCAATAGCGCCAAATCCAAAACTTTTTTTTTTATTCTAAACTACAAGACGTCACGAGTCTTTCGAATGTTTCAACAGCTCTCTAACTCAATCTGCTCCTTAGGTATGGCTGGCCAAAATTTGCCCTGAGAGCGCAAATCATACATCCTTTGTAATTTTTTCATTTTTGTCAAAAATTAGGTTTTTGAGTCATGAATTTGGCTCCGGATATCCTAGAAAACCATTCAAGGGCTTTATAAACGTGGACTTTGGCCTAGTTTCTCAAAAAAAACAGGAGCCAAAAATGACCCATTGGATTGGCAGCCAGAGCCAGGTATGCTAGGCCAAAAAAGCGAAAATATGCATCAATTGTAACATCACACACAAAGAAGCCCAAATCCAAAACGATAAAATGTTTTTAACCTAAACAAGAAGACTTGCCGAATCCATAGAGAGTTTGAACACCTCTTTAGCTCAATCATCTGGCGAGTTATGACCAAAAATGTATCAGCCAGTTAGTGACCGGTCCGGGACAGAAAGGGTTCATAAGGAATTCAAAGCACACAACCATTTTAAAATTTGGTTAAATGATGGTTATTTAAACTGATCTATGCAATTGCATTTGAAAATTTTAAAAAAGCATTCCTTGTAAGACACCTACTGCTTAGTTGCTGCTCGAGCAACTGAAGTGTTCATGGCAACCAGGGCCGGCCTTAAGCCGTTGCAACTGATGCAGCTGCATTAGGCTCCGCGCCATGGTGTTGGGTTCATTTTGCCAGATATACCTTGCGCTTGAGAATTCAGTAAAAACGCCATATAAATTTCATCGTTAACAAACAACGCTCTCGTCAGAACTAGCAAATTTCCTCTCGAACGTTAGCAAACGTGCTCGATTCTCGTGTTAGTGCTGCACTGTGTATCTGTGCTCTACCATGATCGTAATACGGTTGACTGAACACGATGACGTCATAAAATCACTGCTCAAAGGAGCCCCGCGCCTAGGTCTTCCATTGGGCCCCGCATCTGCTAGGGCCGGCCCTGATGGCAACAGTTAACTATAGTTATGATTTTTTCCAAAGGCGCGGTTACAGAAACACAGGCTTAATATAGTTCGGATCTTTCACGTATCTTCTTGCCAATGCCCATTCCATCCGATCAGCATTCAATTCATTCCAATCTTCAGAAACGCGTGTCTTGCCTGACAAAGCATTAACGTACAAGCAATTGCCTAGCCGCAAGCAATTGCAAGTACTACCTTGTTTATGAAACTAAGCATGAATTGTTGACTAGTGGCAAAGAACTTGCATGAATACATTCCATGAGGAATCATGTATCAAGAATGCGTTAAATAGCTTATAAGTAATAGATTATTTCATGCAATTAAGTACCACAAGTTCAGCCGTCATTACCGAAAACGTAGTGAAATGTAACGCCCGCTTGCATCATGCAATGCTGATGTGGAAGCATCCTACCTGAGCGGCGACATAGTTGCACAAAATGAAACGTGATACATGCAAAGTTGAAGAGGGTGAGAAGTCGTCATGCACAGTGCGGAGTAGAGTGTGCAGATCCCACACAATAGGCAAAGCCAATGTAGCATCTTGCTTCACCAGTTGCAGTCAGTCACAGAAGAAAAGGTCTGAACGAGAAAAAGAAGACTGCCAGTTTGCCATCAAACCCGCTGGTGGTCGGGAATTGGTTGTAAGNGGAAGGATATCTTNACACGGAAGGGCCACGCTTTCACAATTGCATTCCGGTCAATGGAGTAAGAAAATCAACTGAAGATAAGCAAAATATGCCAATACTTTTANAGTGTACAAGTTTATTAATACTTCCCTGATGAAAANGAAACAAAAACTTGATACGCCACTTGTTCAAATTTTGAAGAACACTTGCCAAAGTGTTTGGAAGCACCGCTAAGGTATTGTGCTAAAGCAGAATATTAAGAAGTGCAAAAATAAATGCTTCAGTGTTCACAAACACTGGATCAAGTGTTGTCCAACTTTTATTGTTTCGAAACGTGTTTTGCACGAGGGTCTTCACACCCTCGGTAAGAATGACTGCATTCGAACAAAAAAAAGACAAAACAAACCAGGAGTAAATATTTTTTAAAATGGGCTTCGACTCCGCACATCGTGACTGGCGACTACCTCATTTTCAACACGTATGACGTTTCAACTTGTGAGCAACGAAATGATTCTTGCTGAGGTGAATCGTCAAATCTCCCCGGGCAAATCTTCAGAACTAACGATAGTAGTAGTATCGGAGAATTTATATACAAAGAGCCATTGCTTGTGGAGAGTTTTGTTGAATTGCGAACATACCAAGAGATCATAAGCACCTTGCTATAATTTTGCGTCATTTTTCTTTCCATAAAACTACGTAGGTCATGAATCATTTTGGTGAAAACCAGCTTTGTTTACGTGGCAACGATCCCTCAAATTACGAATCGTTAACTACAAGCCAACTCCAAATTTATGATGAAACTCAAAATCGCTTGAAGTATCAATGTGTAGAGGTAAATATTGGGAAGTCAAAGATACGTCGTAAGCGTGTGCTAAGCAAATGCATAAGCTGCATAATTATCACGAGGACGTAAGCAGGTTTAACGGCAATCATTACGTGCGTACGAAAAATGTTTGTGACATTTAACTGCATGTCAACATAAACTTAATTGTTTGTGGTCCATCATGTTTCCAGACACCTAACCCCATCCACGTTTATTGTGAGCCATTTTATCATAAACAATGCTGAAAAAACGGGATATTTTAACCTGGCTTTTTACACATGGAACATTTGACAAGGGTTTAGTTGAATGAATGTCGCCACCGACTTTTTCTCAGTTGCAATGCAACAAGATCACGATTAATGTTTAAGTTTACATGTCGGGAGCAGTTTCATGTCAGTGATGCCTTCGTTCAGGCAGAACATTTACCTAATTTTAAATTGCTTGCAACCTGTGACGTGGCCAAACCTAAAATTTTGGGGATTGGCCAAATATTTTTGATTTTAAGCAAGCAATAGTAATTGGTGTGGGACACCGCCTCTCTAAGCACAAATCGACAAGATGTGTTAGACCAGTGGTTACCGACGTTTTTCTTATCATGTACCCTTCAGCATTCCGACATATGAGCATGTACCCCTACAGCATTTCAAAAGATAAGGATGTACCACTTCAGAATTTTGACAGATGAACATGTACCCCCAAAACTCTTTATGACAAAATATTTTCTCATGATTTTTCACAGATACATTTAACAGTATACATATAATTACTTTTGAAATCAATATTAAGTGATATATGTATAAAGATTTGACAATAAACAACATGCAAATATATTTTTACCTTCTACTGCTAAACTTAAATGTACCCCTTCGGATAGGCAAATGTACCCCAGGTTGGGAACCCCTGTGTTAGACATTTGGAGGGCATGCTTCCTTTGGCCCCCCACCCGGGATACGTCTATACTTGCAACCAAGCAATGCGACCGCAAAAATTGCTTGTAAGCAAAATTAAAATTCCTCAAACAATTGCTTTGGACCACTCGACGATTCGAAATCAGAAGCATTAAAAATATTTCATTTTTCTATTTTTTTGGCTACATATTTCTCAAATTTGACAAAAAACATCGGAGATATCAATTTTCTTTTTATGATGGTTTCATATGGCAATGGCCTTCTTATGTATTTTCATTCGCCTACGCACCCTGTAAAATTGCTAGAAATTGTTGGCCACAGGATAGGCCTGTTCTATCGATTGCGCAATAGCTTGCCGAAAACCTTCGAATTGTTATCGTGCTCTAATCTGAAATTTAGCTTGGAAACATAACAAAGATTAGTTGGAAGACGCTTTCTACTACAGAAGTAGGCTTCTAAATACCCAGTGTGGGAAGAAAATACACTACAAATTAATCATAGAAGCAAGAATAAATTGACGCAAGCTTATTTCAAAGGACAGCTACAATCAGCCATGCGGAAAATGCTGCTTGTGCTAGAATAATTGCTGAAACACCTAAGCACAGCAGTTTTCTCGAGTAATGCCCAGTTTCACCCTTCAAATTGCAGTTATTCTTGTCAAATTGCAGTTAGTCTTGTCCGCTATTTTTGTGACCCAATATTTAAGATAGTATTGTCATAGTTTACAAGTAACCGCCATCATGTGATATAAAATCAGTTAAAAAATACGTTTTTTGCATTAAAAATGTTCTGGAAAATTAACTGAGAAGCTTTATTCGAAATATCAATGCCCTGATCGTTTCAGGCGGACGCTGCAGAAGACAATTTGGAGTTCGGTCGATTGTTGGAGCCCATGATCAATAATGTTACTTTCGGCGACGAGAGTCAAGTTTATGACACCCGGTTTTCGCTTGAGGTCCTGCTACCTCACGACTTATCGATGTACTACCGCTACAGGTACAGAATCTTCCGGCGATCGCCATCGGCCCACCGCTTTTTATGTAACTGAAAAAAGTAATTTCAAACAGATTTTGTGAAGATCTGCATCAGTGATATGCAAACATTTTTATTATGAATATTTTGAGGCTTAATAGCTATAAAACAATGAATCATTCTGTTAGATTTTCTAACCTTTTTCAAAAGGCGAAGCACTTTGTCTATCACGTTTGCTGTCAGCGTACGAATATACCGTACCTCAGTGTTTCTTAACTGGGTGAATGGTTCACACAAGGGTGAATGAATTTTCTGTTGCTAAGTTTTTTGATCCTCTGATTCCTCCCCCTTTACCCAACTGATATCAGCAATCATGGACAAAATAGCAAACTTCAATCGTTTTAACTTTACGCAGTCAGCAACTTATCACTTCAGAAGAAACGTACTATGATGCTATTAACTGCCTCCATGTGATAACAGGGATTGATTTTAAGGAGAGATTCCACGTTTTATTCACTCGAACACTGGTTTAGGAGGCGGGGGTGCAGGGGGTGCAACCGCACCCCCAAAAGGTTTGATTTGGTGAAAATCCGGGAAAAATCCCTTAAAATCCAGGAAAAATTCCCTAAAATCCGGGAAAAATCTTTGAGGACCTTATAAAACTCCCCGAAAATCAGAGCAAAAAAGGCGCTCAACATGCTTTGTTTGGAAAATAATAGCGCCCGAATTGACACGAAAAGTTTTTGGAGATCACATAGCGCCTGAATTGACATAAACAACTTTTTTTAGAGGTCACTTTTTTGAAGTATTTTTCGGGCAAGTTTGGGAGAATCCAGGAAAAATTCCTTCGCACCCCCAAAAATTTGCCTGCTCCTACACCTATGCACTCGAGTGACGGAATCTCTGCTGTGCTTTGTATGAGCGTCCTGTGCGAATATTATCTGGCTGAATCCCAGTACTTTCAAAAGTTTTATTCTCAATCTCAAGTGAGGACCAGACACGTGAACACTGACCAGAGTAGTTATTGGTCGAAGTAAAGAAGTAGACTATTTGGGATATTTGTTTGTTACCACTTTAGTATTGATTCCAAACTTTAATACGCATTTATATCTCAGTTAATACTTATATAAGGTCTTAGAAATATGTGCAAAAACACTTTGTTTTGATGAAAGTAGATGTAAATCTATAGATGAAATCGATCAGGAGACGCCAGCTTCAACAGCTTCGAGAATCAGATTTTTAAAGGAAGACTAGCGTCGAGAATAAATTCCCTTAAGCAAGAGTTTTATCAGATTGTCTTTCAAAACATATCAGAACCGTCGCCAGAAAGTCTTTAACAGGGAGGCTTTAATTTTGTGCAAGGGGTCTTGACATTGTAAAAATTGACAAACCTCTACTGATTTATAGTATTTCATATTTCCATTTGGGGGGGGTTGGATCATTGTTTGGGGGGCTTGGAGCATTGCTTCGAGGAGCTTAGTCCACCAAAGCCTCCCGGTGGTGACGGGACTGAAACATATCTCTATTAAGGGGATTTTTGGGTTGTTTTTTTCAATCCCCAGATTATAGAGAAATTGCATTAAAAGCCTTGCAACAACTGGTGGTCATGATTGCCACGTAATATGCCAGAGAAAGGGTTTTTCATATTTGGTCCAGTTGATTAGCTTAGGTAAATATTGTACAAAAATCAAACTGAGAAATAACTTTGTATATACTAGTTAGGTTACTAATGTCATGTAGGACATGAATTTGTAGTAGGGTGAATGGGAATGCAACAATCAATTGCAGGGGTGAACGAAAGCGAAAAAGGTTAAGAAGCACTGCCGTACCTAAAAATCAGCCTAAATCAAGCAGTTTTCACGTGTCTCAGCAACTGCATCAAAAGACAAGGCAAGTCTTCGAGTCTGCAATTAAAGAAAAGTTTTGTTGTAAGTTTCAGTTTTTTGTGAGTAACGTCATAAGTGGGATGGGAGTCTCGGATTAAGCCTATTTTCCAATAAAATTTGAGCAAAATACTACCATCTAGCGGTTTGAGCCCAGGGCCAGATGAAGTGGTCTGAAAACGCCTAAAACTACTCCGCTTATGACGTCACTCACAAAAAATCCGAAACTCAAAACCAAAACATTTTTTCATTGCAGACTCGCTTCGCTTGCCACCGCACCATTCTTCTCGGGCTATCCTGGACTTCGACCCCGGTTCGTTCGGCTGGAAGCGACCCCGAGGGGCTCCACGAACACGTTGGCTTGACGTGGTCAAACGCGATCTTGACCAGCTCGGCCTCGACTCAGCCGCAATTGAACCCCTCGCGCAGGTCCATGATAAATGGCGGGCTCTTGTGAATATGGTTGGCTAAACGCACAACGCGCCGACGGGCGCTGTGCACGAGACACGATGATGATGATGATGATAGCCATTGCATAACTATTTAAGATAATTTTGGTTTTGTCACTAAAGGCTTCGTAAAGCCCACAGCGGAGGGAAGGCAATTCATCAACGAGAATTCACACCACCCGAAAGCGACATTCAAGTCAATGTTACTTGGAGAAGCAATTGGATGAGTGAGGCGTTTCAACCAAAGGAAAAAGATTACCTCAGCAACTTAAACCGACTCAAAGAAAAAGCGTTCCGTTCTAATTTCCCATTGGACATGACAAATGACATGATAGCAATGGCGTTAAATTGAGAAGAAAAACTATGGCTCCCAAAATGCGACATGTTAAGGCTACAATCTAGCATACAGTAAGGTATTCATTAAAAATACTGCATGAATGATGAAATCTTTTCTGTGTGATCAGTATCCAAATATGCTTCTCCGGAAAAAAAGGTGGTGACTGTAAAGTAATGTTTTGTAATGTTAAAAGAAAAAATGTTTTTGATCGTGTTAACAGAAAAGAGTTGTAATAGTAACATACTTTCCACCATTTAAGCTCTTGAGTTTATGAACACTACTGAGAAAAGCATTTTGGTTGCCAAAACAAAAGTTGAATGTTAACTTTCCAGGTAAGTACTTTATGGCGTAAGGATGGGTTGGAAGAGAAGGGCGTTATGGAGAAATGAAATTCGTATAAGTTTGTAACAGGCGGTAAGTGCTTACTTTTTACTTTTTTCTTCATTAACTTTTTACTCAGAATTTCGCAATTTCGAAATATTTTCACATTTTGACGCTAGATCCAAGGGCAGCAATAATTCAATTGCAGAACTAATAAATTTCACCCACCTGGAGGAAAGAATATATCTTTCAGAGGAAGTTTCACTTT
>JGI24022J15233_10004341_pt1 | contig 14599 bp, 9 predicted proteins | sample Ectturendosymbi2_FD_15233 | JGI IMG/M metagenome (IMG submission 15233) | reverse complement strand
CCCAAACTTCAACAACGAACGAAATGCGGACGCAACGACGCCTGCACCTGGGGCGAATTCAGGGGGAACGCTTTGCGCCCGGTTCCTTTCCGCGTCCGCGCCGCCACCGAAGCGACTGAAGTCTTCCGGGATCGAGTAAGGGTCCTCCTCACCAGGGCTGTGAGCGTCTCCGGGCGAAACCTGGCCCGAGCGGGTCCTTTGGTGTTTGTTTACAGCGGTGTAAAGGGGCTTCCTGTCTCTTACGTGCGAGTAGAGCGGTTTCTGTGAAAGAAAACCGAACGTCAGGCACTTGCCAGCAGTCAAGCGTCTAACAACCCGTGCGGCCTAGCTGTGGATTACAAGAATTGAAGAAACGCCTAACTGAGATATACTTCGGCGTTGCTCGCACCAAACGGAAAGCGGGTGCGTTTCAAAGGAACATTAGCGTCTAAACCAGTGGTTCCCAACTTTTTTTGCCCATGTCCCACCTGATAAGCTCTAAAACCCTAATTGTTCTCCATGTGGTAATAGACAAACCGTGCGATTTAAAAAGTTAACTTCGCTTCAGCCAAGAAGCTTAAAACGCCAATACCTTGGTTTAAACAAGTTTGGACCCAGACCTGGTCAATCGGCCTCAATGTCCTCTCAAAAATGAAATTGCCCCCTGTGGGGCGCATGCCCCACGTTGGGAACCCCTGATTCAAACTCACCATCGCGTGTGTCAACTGGCGCATAAAAACCAAGATGTCCGTCGATCGATACTGCATCTTCACGCGCTTTAATTAATAACTTTCATTTTGTTTTTCTTTTTTCACTGCAATAACACTTGTATAGCACGAAGCAGTACGTACTTCGTATGATTTTCAACACGCGAATGATGGGACTCGATTAACCGCTACGTGAGTGCAAGCAAGCTTTGCTAAGGTAGTTAATACCAACCTGGTGGTGTTGTTGGATGGGACCTTCACGATCAGGTGCATCCAAGTCAGAAGGCGGATTATGATGATAGCCTGAAAGTGCAAAGAATTTGTTAAACGACAATTACGATATGTTTAAACAACTTGGAAATTTTACCGCACGCATGAAGAAAAGAACGCTCTTTGCACCAGAAGACGAAAGCCAAACTCACTGTCTTACAGTTCAGCTCTTAACTTGGTGGATTTAGCAGCCGTTTTTATTGTCGAATTCTATTCAGAACAAGAGCAAGTTGCGAATATCTTTTTTCGATGTTCGCAGCATTCTGCGATGTCTGCGAACGGTAACGATCGATTTCGTTGTTCACAGCACGGCTTTTGACCAATTTGCTGACGATCGAGGTTAAAAGAAATATTTGGATACCACTCCATGCACTTTTTGTGTTCACTACGACTGACATATTTTGACTAATACAAAATATTGCCACCAGGGTTGAACGCTTGAAAAACACCCTCAAAGCGCACTAAAGAAAATATCTTAATCTGCATGGAAGTCATCAAAGATGGATCGCTAGACAGTGAAATATCAAAAATTAATTACACTACTGAGGATCACAAACGTCTCAGTCAAGAACAAGGTCTCCTGCAGGCAAAACTCGATGGAATCCTAGAAACAGGTTTGCTTAAAAACTCGTTTTTTCGGAGAAGTGAAAATACCCCGATTGAAGTGTAATGCAGTAAACCAGCAAAGACATTTAAATAAGTGGCATAGTTGTGTTAGCCAATTTCCTGTGTCATAGCTTGATTTGGGACCATGCTTGGTTGAGCTTTTTACAATCTGATTAAGTCCTGGACAAAGACTCAGAAGAGGTCAACAATTCATTTACTGTATTAAGAAGTATTCCGAATTCGTTTAACGTCACACCTGCAGAACCGAAAATGTTAAACTTGCGACAGAAAACACAACCTGTTATCTCAATGTCCTTTCCTGCATGTTCTGCAGATGCAACATCCGATGACCATACCAGTGGGAAGCCACCCTGGCCACAGACACGTAATGTCCCAATGATCGCGTATTTGCTACTGCTCAACTGTTGATGACTAAAGGCTTCTTCACCACCAGTCACGGCCTGGTTATGCTCGCGTTGTAATAAGCGGCGGGCACGACAGAGCCTTACAAGTGCAACGAGCAGAAGCGGCAGATAAATGGTCGGACAAAATATTTGTAAAAGATTGACATTTTGCAGTAACATTGCTTGAAGATTGTCACCTAATGAGCAGACTTGGACGAACCCATCCTACGACCGTAAAACCAAGATTTTCGTCGACGGTGCTCGGCGGAAAAATTTGAAAAAATCATTTGAACACCTTTGAAATTAAAAAAAAATTAGTAAATTTTCATGAAAAAGAAGCACGCAACTTCAAAACGTTCTTTCAAAATCGGACATATCTGTTATGTAGGTACAAGTAGTTTGGGCGATAAGCTTTTTGCCGGTTTTTAGGCAGAAGTCCGGCGCGTATCTATCCAGCACCCGACAGCAGGTATCAATTGAAATCGAGTTGGTTCAGTGGGCAGTGGCGGTCAAATTGAGAGTCGAGTGATCTTTTGCTGCAGAGTCACGTGATTTATTACTGCAGGGGCAGTTTTACGCAAAAGCTCCTTGCGGCAAAGCACCTGGACACGATCGTGAGGCGAAACTTTTGAAACCGTGCGCGCTTAAAAAGTGATTTGACGTCAAAGTAAGTTGAAAATTAACAGTGGATGACAGAAAAGTATAGAACTATCACATTTTCGAAAACATGCAGATATGTCAATGGGTTAACAGGTGATTTCCTGCCATGCTTCTCGCAGTAACCAATACTTTTAGTTGTATGTGACGATATGAAGACCTGCAAACGTTTGCAAAAGCTTACCACTTTGAGGTTTCTCGGAGTGGACACGGCGTAAGTTCGAACGCGAAGATGCAGTTTTCCAATGAGTGCTCAGGTGATTTGCCAACTCACTTGAACTGTGTCAAATAAATGCGATATTGCTCAGTTCTTGCGCCATGAAAACTCGAATTACGAAGCCATTCACACGACTCGCTCAAGCATAAACGCTTAAAGGCATGCAGTTGCATGGCTGGTCCACACACTACACACAAGCATGCAATCCACACACTACACACAAGCATGCAATCCACACACTACACGCAAGCATGGGCCACGGCTTAACACCATGAAGCTATCATGCCCAGCAACGCAAGCTGTACATTTAGCCTCCTCACAAACACGGATTACGGTGATGACGATGTGGTGGCTGCGTTAGCACCTGTGCTGCGACGTGAACATGCAACAAGTCGTTCTCAATCAACTGAAAACTTACGAAAAGCTGTTAAACACCAGGTACACCGTTGAAGAAAATATCCAAAAATGGTTGATAAGATTTCGAAATGGAGTTGGTTTCTTTTTCGGTCCCAGAGTCGCCTCACGGTGGACACCCCAGCAACGTGCATGTTTTCAAAAATACATTTTCTGCCACAGTTCACTCGATTGGAACATCGTCAAAATGTTTTTTTCGTTTCGTATGTTGCGTTTGGTCAACTAGAACGGAAATGTCTGTTTCTTTAAACTTTAAATCTTTCCGCATCGTTTCAACAAAAAAAACAAGTGAACTTTTCGCGGGATGACGTGCGCTGAGAAGGCGGCTATCATAGCCACTGAGCAGTACCAACTCAACATGCATGTCTTTCGACGCAACCACATTGGGTATCCAAAGAAATTTGATGCCCATTTTTCGAATTACAAAAACTATGATCAGTGCATCTACGCGTCCTGATATATGGGTCACCCTGTGCAGCAAGTTTCGGGCGGGCCTGTTCGTGTGCGAATCAAAAGTCTAAGAGTTTACTGCGTCAATCGCTGAACTCACCCAGGCTGCGAAACAGAGTGCGATCTGGCGACAACAAAGCTTTCTTTCAAGCCCTCTGCCGCTTCCACTTGTTCCAGCAAACTCTCGTGCACATTCACGAACGTGGACGACGGCCTGGGAGCCTTGTATTGCAAAGGCACGGGCGCCGGCTGTTTCGTGACCGTGCCGGACAGTACTGACCTCTTGTGCCGAGGCGAAGACGACAAATAGCTGGAGTCCGATCTACCGGGATCAGGAGGCGTACTGAGTCGTGGCCTCGCCTCTGACGCAGACGGAAGACCCGCTTGTGGTTGGTCACTGAGATGGGGAGCAGAGCGGAGGTTACCATGCAGCGACGGGTCAACCGTTTCCCAAGCACTCGCGGGCTCTTTATTCAAGACGTCTCCGAAAACGTGCTTGGGCGGGTTATTTTTTTGTCTTTGCGGACTTAGCGAGCTTCCGACCCTACGCTTGACTTGTCTGACCAGCAGCCGATGCCTTGCGCTGCAGTGTAGGGGGGGCGGGATTAAACAGTCGGGAGACGGCAGCGACCGAGGGAGGATCGAGAAACGTCCACACGATGCGATGATGAATGAGGTGGAGCATGCCATGACAAAGATCATCGTGCAGTCGAGATGGTGCGCCAAAAAATATAAGCGTAAACAAAAAACACGTGGATCAGTACAAAACTAAACCAAACGTGCACGTCAGTTAGGTACTTCATGCAAATCGGGTACGATGGTAAACTGTACGGTTAGAACTGTGCTTGTGATTCCCGGAACTTCAATAGTATTAAACAAAATGGGAAAATAAAAAATTATTATTATTCAATTCAAAAAATTACGTAAGGATCTTTCATGAAACACAAAAAAATGAACACCACTGAGGAATCAGAATTGAGAAATCAGAAGGCAAAAGAGCCTGAACATTAGACACCAAACTCTTACGTAGAAATGCAAACACAAAAGCAACAGTCAATGCTGCACTTGACTCCACGCTAAGTACAAATGCCGGTCGGAAAAGAGAACATTTTACCGATTGATACAGTAGACAAACTTCTTCGCGCAGTGATATCCAACTCGTTACCCAAACGTAATCGTAATCTAGCTTTTTTACTTGGTCAATATTTTCAACCTCAACGAGCACATGAAGCTGCCAAAAACTTGATCAATGAACAACACGAGTTGAAGTTCGAATAAACAAACAAAGAGATTAATGATTTATCGAGGTGGGAAGGCAGTTAAAATTCCCGACAGCCTTTTGCACAGACCGACGATTGGCGAAGTTGAAAGCTTAAAACAAGTCGAAAGGTTCATTGAATTTTTTTTTCGCAGCCGTGGCCGCAGGACAACGCAGTGGCGATGAAATACAATGATCACAGTCTTTCTGGACCCAAAAACAGGTGAAATACAAGAGCTGCGCACGTTTCGCCCGAATTGTAACAACAACGCCAGCGAAAAGTGAACACCGAGCAACTCTGCCGGGAAAAGCTACGCATTGCCTTTCTTAAACTATTTTTTGAAAACCAGGCGCTCATGTAAAAAAGAAAATATACGCCGCAGACGGAACGCCAAAGTTACTGCTGCATGTGCTATTCGCTGATTTGCTTCGCACTTACACTGCCTTGGAATTTAATTGAGGTAATAGCGCTGGCCGACTTAGGATCGCACCACCGCTTGTCGTCTGTTTGGATAAATAATTTAGAATGACCTGATCTGCGCGCGTGACTACAGGCGCCATAAAACTTCAGCTTCGAACTCAAAACATGTAAACCACTTTGGTTCACGTTATCACAGATATACAACGACACTTTGGAAAAAGTTTACCACATCGTCTTATATAATTATATAAGTTTTATTATAATAAGATCCACAGCAATTTAAACAATGCATTTGCGCAACAACGCATTGCCAAAGATGACGCGGGTGAAGAGATTGCCTGGAAATGATTTGCACGAGCACTTTTTCTCTAGTTTGACCTGAAGCATATGGTGGCTTGCAGTAAGGCCACAGCGCAAGGGCAAAATCGGAAATCATCACCTTACAAGCAAAGAACTTCCTGGTACCAAAGGCAAACTGAACTCGTTAGCATGAATGTACAACAATAAAGTTTTAACACTGAGCTCACTGCTGGAATCAAAATGAGCAAACTGCAAACAAGTACAACTTGATCATGAGAAACTATGCAGTAAGCACAAGCGAAGCTTGCTGTAGAGAAACAGCATCCACCTGTAGTATCTGAAATGCAGCAATGCTACCACTAGATAAACAATTATAAGTAGAACTAAACAAAACACCAGGGTTCATTCTTAACGTTGAAATACCAATCCACAGATGTGCCAATTGAGAAAAGTGGAACTGTTTTAGTCAGGACATCAGAGTCAACACAGATTCCAAACCTGTTGCTAAGTCCCAGAATCTTAACACTATCCATGATATCAAAGTCTTTGGTGCCAGTAAGCTTTTGCTCTACTATGTAACAATTTCTTGTATCCACACAATGTTTTCAGGTGGATTTTTAGTTACAACATCTATCAAATACTGGGCCACATCTTCACCTAAACCCAGTGACTATCTTACAATAATAGGTAATCAAAAATTTATTAACAAATTCCTGCAACTTTTGTAAGCATATTCGCCTTGTTCCAATTGCAACAACAGTAAGTTTAAATTAGATAAAACATGCAAACTGATCAATATGGACCAAGTGATCACATACTAAGCAATATATCAGCAAATCACAACTTTTTCAAAGTTTTGTGGTCCACATATCTGTTTGTGTTTGTATTAGTTCTTTCAGTATTACGCCATACTTTGTGTTAGTTGCATGCCAGAAACAAGACAACCAAAGAATTTACTAAGCCCATGCCACAGCAAGACAACACTGCAGAAATTGCAACAAATCATCAACAAGCACAAGATCAAAATCTGAATGCCCTGGACAATGATCAAAACAATATTAGCTTGTTAAGATCTTGCAATATGAAAATATAATGGCTGGTGTCAAGCAGCTCCAACCTAATGGTTTGCTGGTACTATTACTTACAAGGTGAGCCCAAAACCACTACAAACAAGTACATAGGTGCACAAAGCGAAATACAAGTGCAGGACATGAGCAGGTTGAAGCTTACCATTAACACAGAAATGGTTGTAATCTAGTGAAGTATTCAAAGTAAAGCAAGGATGTGAAGCACATAACAAATACAAGCAGAGCGGGGGTGAAAACCTTGTTCGAAAGCAAATATTAGGTTTGAAGAGAAAACGTTTTCAGTTGCAGGAAGGGGGTTCAACAACATCTTTGTGTGGAGGATACAGGCCTACAAACATACGCGACATGTGAAGAAATCCATTCATTAACGATCGATTTATGAAGGGAACATACAACTGACTGTCGACACAACTTGCAACTGCTAACTGAACGTCAGTTAACACTGTTTTTAAAAAGTTGATGATTCAAATGAACCTGCTAAAGTCATGCCATGTCTTTGCAAAGAGCCAAAGAAAGTAGCAAACACCCAAACACTGGCTAACAACATAACACACTCCTGTTTAACATTGGAAATCAGCAAGTACTGTTGACTACAATGAATGATAAAAGTATTGGCATGCTCGCAAAAATGCCAAAAAAAGTAAATATTGAAATAACTACATAAGTTATTATTCAGGCAGGTGTTTATGAGCAATGCATCTAATTAAAAACTTTTAAGAAAATCTTCACTTGGAAGCGAAAAACTAAAATGATATGAAGACTACAAAACGTATTGAAGCTATACCATTAGATGCTTTGGAACAGAACATCAAATCTTTGGATTGTTTTAAAGCTCTTCCTGACATGGCAACACATCGCCCAATTTCATGGTAACCAAAGCAATATTAATTTACTAAGGGATACTAAAACAAGCTGAGACAGCGCATGCACTGACCTTTCAAAAAAAGAAGTCATGAAAACTTCTTTGACATGTACCAAATAACAATTTCACTTTAAACTGACACTTAACAATCACTTACAGTCCAGCAGTTGCTGGGGAAGATTCCCTTCGAAGTAAAAGATTACTTGAAGATGAAGCACCATACACTGAATGCCTGTTTTGGTTATTTTTAGGTCCTGCAAAATAACCCAACAAACCAAAATGTATATTGCTGTGCACAGATTTATGAAAGACTAAAAAATGTTAGAGCTTTGCTGTTGGAAGCTGCTCCTCAGCAGTTCCTTAAGATTCTGTATAACAACAGTAGCTACATCAGTATTATCGATTATCTTTTTTTAATTCCTCAAGCGGACTCTTTAGTCTTGCAATGCATAGCATAACAGGTAACTACCAGTGTCTTGTCTCTTGCTTTGAATGGTCTTACCATGAGGTCACACTTTTCAACATCTACAACAAACAGGCATATGCTTGAGCAAAGCTTTTAACACTTTGAGAGCCAGCGTATGATATATTCGTACCTAGATTTCGACCTAAAAACAGCAGTTTTTGGTTGCCTTACCAATGCCATAGCTCCTCCGCCAATTGCGCTAGATAGCTGTTCAATGGCTCAAACCGATCAGCCAGTCTTCTAGATTATACTCGAACAAAATTTTTTGGTTGGAGGGTGAGGATTTTTTGTGAGTGACATCATAAGTGAAGTAGTTTTGGGGTCATTTCGATTCATGTTTCCTGGCCTAGGGCCCAACTGCTAGGCCAAAGTATTTCGCTGAAGTCTTCATTGGAAACTAGGCTCGAGTCAAAGCCTTTTGAGCCTTTGATCGACTTTCTAGCATTTGTGGTTCAAAAGTTATGATTTAAAATAAACAAATTAATTATCTAATTAGTCAAATATTTTTATTAGTTTAGATCATAACTTTTGAAACCGAAACCCCAACAAGTCATCCAAAGTATCAAAAGACTCAGATTGTAGCCTAGTTTCCAATGAAAATTTCAGCGAAATACTACCATCTAACGGTTGGCGCCCAGGGACAGGTAAAGTGGGCCAAGGTGGCCTAAAAGTTGTCCACTTATGACGTCACTCACAAAAAATCCACATCTCCCAAACAAAAAACTTTTTTTCAAGTGCAGACTAGAAGACTTGCTGCGTCTTTTGACGCTTCGACCAGGTGCGTAACCCATACAAGCGCGGAGCAATTCCTGCGCAAAGTCACGCGTGTTTCAGTGTTTTTTTTAAATCCCTTTTTTCGGTCGGACGCCAAAGTGTTAAAAATTTTTGTATTTTTATACCCAGTGTAACCACACTTTTAATGGATGCTTTGTAAAATCCAGTAATTCTGTGTAATCACACTTTTTAATTGATGCTAAGTACACATGACACTTCTGCTAATTTCTACGTGATTTTTGCTTTTAACAAATAACAACAACCAACAAGTTGTAATACCAACCTGGAAGAAAGCAAAATACAAAAGTAACTATTAAAGTAAATCAAGGTTTTTCTGAACATCAAGCATCATACTTAAAGGCTAAAAAATTAAACTGTTTGCTCACACTCTTTAAAGGCTATATGTGCTAAACAAGACAGCTTTTGCAAAAGCCTTCTTTAAAACTTTGGACTGTTGCTGATGGTTGTCACATAAAAGTAGACAAAGCACACAGTACCACTATGACTATCTAAATCTGAAGCTTGTCACTTTCCATGATGCATAATGCATAGAACCACTGTTGAACCCTTTCTGCCAGTGTTTGTCAACATCACTAAGTGGAAACTAACATTGGAATAATATGAGAATCGTGAAACGATCGCTTCTTGACTTAGGTTTTCTTGATTGAATACAAGATGCAAATTGAGTAGGCCTTAGACCAGTGGTTCCAAAACCCGTTCAAGCCATTACCCAAATCAAGGTAGCAATTTGTCTTATCAGCTTCAATATTCTGCATTGTAAAAAGAAAACAACCAGTATGTTTGGTTTTATATTTTTCTTATTACTTTTCAGCAAGTTTATTTAATCACTGCAAAAAATCAGTAAAAGAAGTGCCAGAGTCGCTGCTGCACTAGTCCATTACAACACAACCACTGATAATGCATTTGCAAGGGGCTTCTTACAATTATGCTGATGAAAATCAGTGGTTTTATATAGTTTAATGTCAGCTATGCTTAGCTTACATCATTCATAACTTGTGCTTGGAATGTCACTACATCATCACATGAACATACTGAGACATACATGTATATAAATCAATTGTAGAATGTATTCAACTGTTCTTTCAATTACAACAATTGGACAATGGACATGCACTGTGCTAAAGTGATACAAATTGGAAATACCTGCTTACACCCAACCAGCAACAACTTGCTGAGAACTGAACCATATCTTTTTCACATCATGTTTCTTGCATCTATGCTTCCACAAAATTGCTGTTCAAATGGCTCAGTATATATTGAAACAATTTCTGAGTAAGTTATTTTCAACTGTCAGCAAGCTGTAATTCAGGAATTTTGTGTAGACAAAACCAAGGAAAAACAATTGGTTAGACCCTGACAAATTCCTTATTCACTCTTCTCCCAGAAAAGTCACAGTGTAACAAGTGTTTCAAAGAATCTTTAGCACATGCTTTAGAGCAGGGGTCTCCAAACTTTTTTGTGCAAGGGCCACATAAGCTGTTACAGAACATACTGAGGGCTGGGCATCTTACGTAATGTGATTGTTTTGGGATATGTTACATTCTACCAAATCAACAAAATTTTGGTAATTTTTTTCATCATTTGACAAAATGACTTCGCAGGCCATATTTGGCCCATGGGCTGCAGTTTGGAGACACATGCTTTAGAAAGTGGTTCCCAAACTGTGGTACACAAAGGCCTTCAGTGTGGTACACGACTAGGCCCACCTTGTGCTTCTCTTCATGAAAAAAGAACTGTATTCACAACTGCTCCTGTTAATTACCAGGGTTCTATTTATAAATTCTTGCATTTATATTGGTTTTGAACAATGGCCGTTATGTTTCTTACCTCCATTTTGTACATGTTGCTTTTGCGTCAAGTCTAGTTTTCTAAAATTTTGATGGAATAATATTTGGTTTAATGAGTTTTCTTAGGACAAGGTGGTACATGGTGACAGTACCAGACCCCGAATGGCACACAATCAGGAAAAGGCAAGTGCTAGGAAACTGGAGACTTTATGGAAATACTCATTGCAACACTTCATGATAAAGTTAAAAAAGTATGCAGAAACAAACTGCACATATTTTTGTTAACAGGAAAGGCAAGCTCTAAAAGAAGTTATATTATGTAATCACAAGCATTGTCTAGGAAGTTTGGATACCAGCTGAAAAAAATAAAATCTGTCTAAACCTATTTGAATGCTTAGTTAACAGCTTCTCAATTCACTCCATAATTGATGATTTTTCTAAATGATGGTAAAACATCATACAGAAAGAAAATGCCTGATTAATATTTCCTATGAAAAGCATTATGAAAATGAACCACTTTGATGGCCAATAGAATGATGCTTGAGGTCAACGAACCATTAACTTTTCAAGTTCAACTAGCACTGTCACATCTTTGAAGTAAAATTGTTTTGACAGAACTGCAACATGTTTTACTACACAAAGTGAACCTCAATCAAAAAGCTTAACTAGTCAAGGCACATTTCACTCAATAAAATAAAATTGTCACACAGCAACATGGCACAACAATACAACACACTGCCTTACCTACAATGTTTTGATCTAACTCTGGAGGTTCTTCTTCTAAATCTGGTGGTAGGTCCTGCGATTTTAAATTTTTTACTCGGCAATGGGGTGCACCTACAAAAAAATATGTTATTTCAGCTGACTGATCTGTTTGTCAGCAAATGTCTCTTTTCCATAGATTCGATATAGATACACCTTGGGGTATATATATATACATCAGCAGTAGATCTTCATGCTAAAAAAATAGTGTTTTGTTGACTCAGTACTTCACATGGTATATTATATACTTTTTCACAAGCATAAAACAAGGTATATAACATCCTTAATCAAGAAGCATCTTATCTTCAATATTTTGTAACTTTTTAATCAAGACAAATTTCTTTTAACCAAAATTTTAGCTAAAGTATATAAGTAGTAATAACAGTTGCACTGGCAGGAGAGCAGCAACGATTGAGTTCTCCAACCAATTCTTGTGTTAAAACAGACTAGACCAGCCTCTACAAAATTTCTATTCAAGAGTTTCAGTGACTGAAGGCCAGGCTTTATTCTTCACATTGTCCACAATACGCTATGTGGATTTGCATAGCATTAAACAAAGTTGACAGTTCAAAATTTGAACACCAAACCTAATTGTCTAAACAGTCCACATTCCTGGTGCAAGAAGTAGATGCATCTTATATTTTGACATAAAGTTTCTGATGGAGTTTTCAATTTTATCCTATACTTAACTTTTTCAAAACAGAAGCTCTTCTGAGACTAGGATAATGTTTAGACAATAACCTTGCAAACAGAGTTTAAAAACGTATCAACACCTCTGGCAGCAAAATCCATACATCTTGCAGAAAACCATACACATAGTGACATAGTACGAATGGCATAAAATACACTACTGCTGTTGACTGCCAACACATTAAATCAAGTACTCAACTTTGTTTTCAAAGTCAGTCCTCATATCAATAAAAAGACAATTTTATTGCTCACGTCACATATACATATATTGATTTATCATACATAAATATCATTTATAATTTTCCACTACCATTACTTGGAAAGCACAACATGACCAGATTCTACTGACAAAAGTTTTAACATCAGCTTAGCTAAAAATTGGACACAACAAGATAAGCCATATAGTAAGTCAAATTACCAATTTACCATTTAGCCTAATATAGCATTTCGTAATCAATTTTTTCCCTCAAACACCCCTTGATATGTCTTAAAAATTAATTTTGGCCCAAACATTTCTTTCCGTTTCTTTTCTGTAGTATTGTGTATAATGGATCAATGAGCAAAAGCAAAGTTTTAACATAAAATTTTAAAACCATATTTTTTTACCATAAGGTACACCAGATATGGCGCAGTATCAAAAGTTGAATACTGGCTGTTCTTTTTTCATACATAAGGCGCATAGGATTATACAACGTATTTAATGAAGCAAAACTTAGATAAGTCAAACTGTATTCAACTTTTTCACAATAACTCATGAGTGCCAGAGTCGCCACTGGGAGTTTAATCTATCTGTCATTACATACAAGGGAGTTTAATCTGTCACACACGCCTAATCTGCTAGACACGAATAGAATAAAATAAAAGTTGTGCATGCGTTTGATTCAGTTTGTGCCGATGTAGTTAGGAGCCCCTTGGAGTATAATGATCTGTGGTATGTGCTAGCTACTCTTGGAACCATTGCAATTGTTTTTGGTTTGCAAATGTCATTTGCAATTGTTGTTGGTTTATTGCGTAACATGGTCTGTTTACAAAAAAAATTTTATTAGCAATTAAATAAATAGCACCGTTTACCACATACAATTGGTTCTAGATGAGAAAGCACAACCAGATTCATACATTAGGCACAACGCATTAGAAGGCACACTTTCAATTTGTGAGAAAATAAAGGATTTTAGGTGCACCCTATGCTCTGAAAACTACGGTATGTTTCTGCCTGATTGTGATTCACCACATTTACCATGGTTGTATAATTAATCCCATTTCACATTTGCTAGCTTGAAGAAACTAAACTTACCACAATAGCAAAAAGAGCAAGGACAGCTGAAAATGGCTACATTACCTGTGCTTTTCAAGATATGTAACCAAGCAATAACAATGCCCATGGTCAACATCTTACTAAAGAACATAATTACACCAATTATCTTGCAGGACTTAAATGTGTAGTCAGAAAAGGTACATCTGACTTGCATAGATCTTACTAATGCATCTAGCCTTAAAAAACTTGCCACACAACCTGATTAAATTGTTTTGTCAATGCCAAAAGGTGATTCAAATTCAAGCACTCTTCAAATTACAGCCAATTAACAGCAATACAACTGTAAGCTAATGATAACTTTTATTCCTCTCATATAGTATTTATTATAGATCATTTATGAACAGTAGATCTAATACATGGATCTATTTCACAATGAACAGCATTTTTTATAGCCTTGCAGTAACACCAACATCACCGTTTCTAAAATTATAGCTTGACTGTTCCAAGATTGGCAAGGTGTGTTGAACAGCTTAGATCAGGGTTTCTCAACTGGGACCCTCAGCCCCTTTTGGGAGCCACAAAGCGGTTCTCTATGGGCCACAAGCACAAGCCTTTACCAAATAGCTCTGCTGCGATATTGCAAAATGCCAAACAGAACTAAATATTTTCATTGATGAGCAGGGGCCACAAGTGTTGAGAGTCTTTGGAAGGGGGCAACAAACCATGAAAGGTTAGGAACCACTGACTTAGATGTTTGATTTGTATTAGCCAGAACCAAGGTCCCATGGCAATTTATGTATGTCACCATGGTTTCTAACAAGAAAATACTCACCATACATCTGACATATGAGATGAAAACAGATTTCTTCTAATTGAATGTATTAAATATGCATGATTTCAGACTTTTTCAATTGAAGGCTCACATTGTAAAAACCATCAAAACTGTAAATCTGGGTGATGGCAACTGCTGCAGAAAGCACAAGCATAAACAACTGCACTGAAGACCATTTATAAACCACCCTCGATGATACAAGCTACTTGACCACCACAATTTTACTCCGAGTAATTGAATTGTTATCAGTAATCTTTAACCCTTCAACGACCGCAGGAGCCAATATATTGGCTCGCCCTTTTTTGGCCATAAATCGCCAGCCGCTAGAGCTAGAGAGCTGTTCAAACCCTCTACGGATTCAGCAAGTCTTCTNGACNTT
>JGI24022J15233_10004338_pt1 | contig 14601 bp, 15 predicted proteins | sample Ectturendosymbi2_FD_15233 | JGI IMG/M metagenome (IMG submission 15233) | reverse complement strand
ATAGAATCGAATCAGGACAACCCAGTTCATGCCAGAACGCAACAGATGGTGACGCGATGCTGCGGCACATTCGTTTAATCGCGCCAGAAAATCACTTTGAAGCTCGTGGACTCGACTTGATGATGCTAGCATCCAGACTGAGTGCTGGGATGACAAGTTGACTCACACGAACGCTATTTTAAATTGAACACTTGTGACACCGTTTTGCTGCGTACCTGTGTAGTCATCAAGTATCGTGGTTCGCGAACGAACACTGATCAAGCGTGACCTTCACTTAAAGTTTGTGATGACGTCTCGAAAGAAAAAGCACGCACGTCACTGAAGTAGAAAATGTTGTTTTTTTTCAGTAACGTTTAGGTTGTACTCAAGCGAGGTGCCCTAAACTGAGCCAGCAAAGAAGTACGTTTGGTTGTCAGAGAAAGATAACCGGAAGGGAGCACAAAACTTTCGGTACGGCTGCCAGCATACGCTTGCGCAACGTGGCGCGAAGCTGACAAGGGCGCTGTAGCGCGAAGAGCGACAGAAGAGTTGGCGTAGCAAGGAAAAAGTTACCCTCGTCTTACAGTGATTCGAGTCGCTCATGCATATGCGGCAACCAGGGGTGGATCCAGGAATGCAATGGAACGGGATCAGTCAGAGGATTCCATTTGTCAACTTCCTTTTGTAGCTGGGGCAAAACCTGGGGAAAGTAAAAAAAGGAAACTGCACAGTGAAATAATCTTTTTGCCACGACTTCCCACCAACAATTTCTGGGTTTTTTTCATTCGACGTCCACCAGGTGAGGCTGCTTTGAATCGTTTTGTAAGTTTAGAGTGGTTTAGCCTGTTTCATAAGCAGAAACTTGGGCAAACCATTTCTCATATAATCCAACTGCTGACAGTTGCTAAGCAACGAAACATTGATTGGCTACAAATTCTTGCACAAGCCAAGCTTCGATACATATTTCTGCAGCCTCTCAGAAATGGCACAGTTTTATTTAAGGACGAGAAATCTACTGCTGATGACGACGTTTGGGCAGCCATTTTCATGCTTGCATTGGTGTTCCCATTTTCTCCCCGGTTGTGAAGGCTGATAAAAAAGCTCAGCGGCCATACACGAGTATCAATACCAACAGCACAGAAAGAGTGGTATATAATTACACCGCAAGGAAAGTTCCTTCTCATGATGGACGCAGTTAACGCACGACCAAACAATTCAACAAACACCGTTCATCCACCAGTTGCGTTAATAAATTCTCCATCATCCACGAGGGCAGAAGAGGCATCCATTGCTCGACAAGTTCCAGGACAGATTCGCAGTCGTGCGGGTCCCATGTAAGCAAAGTGGGTCGAACGAACGGCATCCAAACATCCCACATCATGTGCTGATAGACATCCGTTTCTTCCGATACGTTCTGCGCAAGACACAAAGAAATAAGAACAGCAGCGAACTGTTGTTAGTGAAGAATAACGGCGGCATCCGCCAATTCCTGGTCGGCGTACAAGCATTGTCTCACAAGGTCGTGCAGCATAGCAGGGAATGGCGACGACATCGGTTACAAAGCGCACCTGCACAGCATATGCGGTTTTGTCAAGTTCAAACAACAACTTCCAGCGCTTCATCTCGCTCACTCCGTAACCGGGCGTCTTCAACGGTTTCCAACTGTGAAAAAAAGCAGGCACGCGATCAACAAATATGTAGAAAATCATAGCAAGTTCAGTTGGAAGCTAGTTTCATTGGACGCTGGCCAGTATAAGAAAGCGGTTGGTAACAAACGTAGCAAAAAGAATAGTGTATTGACAGCAGGGTCAGGTAATGAAAGCAAGAACAGCAAAATTACATGCGCATAAACACTAGTGTTGCTAATCATGTTTGCAGTTACAAAACCTCGGTGCATCTCATTTTTCATTGAAGTATTTTCACAATAATAGAACATCACGGTAATATGGAGCTCTTGGGACATTGCGGGGGGAAGGAAATATTGTTAACATCAAATAGAACAAATTTTACAGCATTTTGACTGCGGCTAAACAAGCACCACAACGAAATGATGCAACTCAGGAGTGGTTGTGAATCAACCAGTATTCCTGACTTCCACATATTGGTCAACAGTTTTTTTTCGGAATTTTGGGGTTTTCATAAACTTGAGTTAAAACATTTAGTTTATACAATCAACTCAGCTAACCAGGATCAAAACAGCGCAGTATTAAATACGTGTGTGCAGATAGCAAGGGGTTTTTGATTTTTAAATGAAGAGAAAAAGAAGTAAGCTGAAACAGACACAAGGATTCACGTACGAACTAGTCAGTGGTTAAAGGATAACAACTTAGATAGAAGAACAAACTGAGGATTGGCACATTAAAAACATTAACCAGAATATAACTATTTCACAAGAAAAATAACGGTTACAACTTCAACTGCGGGAAAAAGACGGTGCCAAACGACTCTTCTTCAGACAAAATGTATGACTTCGCTTCGAATGCTGGAAATCAATTGGGCCCTCACATTCCGATGGTCGCTCAAATTAACGAATACCTCAACCACAGGATAGCCCGCCGAACCTTATAGAAATTATCCACAGAAACGCACTCTGATAAAAAAAGGCAGTCATCGCCGAAACAAGGAATGCTCTGGACAGAACTGAATTTTGTATCCATGACTTTTATATCCGAGGCATTAGGAACCGTCGTGTCACTTCGAAACAATGAAAAAACAAGAATAATTTTCTGCAGCAGATTTTCGCAAAAAGTCTAATAAAAACATTTAATTTAGGCAGAATCGACGAAATTTATTACCGACGACTGAAGATACCTGGCTCCAACAGCAGCCAGCAATAGATTGACGATGAAACACTACCCACTGTTGAAAGCTGACAGGTCCGGAAACTCAATGTTGCTCGGGTGACCAAAATCAAAACTACTAAATCAGACTTTGTAAGGAACAGAAACAAAAATCCAGTATAATAAAAGTCCTCGTTCAACTGTTGTAAAATGTAAAAAAAAATGTTTTTTACATTTCACAACAGTTCAGCGAAGACTTTTATTATTCTTTATCCTGTTGGCTGGTTCTGCAACATGTTTACAAAAATCCAGAATGTTCAAGTGATTATCGACATAAGCGTAGATGTGTGTATGCTCTCTCTGCCCCCTTGAAGCATTAGAAGAATCATCGACCCAATCCATGGGCCAGTTGCTATTCTGCACAGGTTCTCATGCCACCGCATCTATTGTACATTGAGCCTTTACCGTTCAGTCAGACACCTGTCTACGCCGAATGGTACAAGAAATATTTTGCCGCACATGATTACGGCTTGGAGGAACACTCTGCTCGATAAACAAAAGCAATGTTTAAGGTTGATAAAAAGCACCCGAACCCAAGACCAACGCGTACACCGGCTCATGCATCAACACATGGTGAATGTTAGGAAGCAATCCTAGCAAATAAACCTTGTGGAATCCAGAATGGAAAGCAATCTCATTTCCATCATATGAGTAAACATTTCTTAGACCTAGATGAAAAAACAGATTGAAATCAAATGAAATCATGTGAATAGTCTGGAAATCAAAAATGAAAAGGATTACTTGCAACAATTACGATACAGATGAACTTCCTCACTCCAGATTAAAATTTGAAAAGAAAACCAATGGTGTACATAGCATCATTGTATGATCCTTTAGACCAGCAAATCTGGATTTTCCTCGCTACTTCAGTTGAAACACAATTGTTGGAACCGTTTGAACCCTCGAACCATTTGCGCGTGGCTCTGAGCAATTATGTGCCAAGGTATGAGTGGATAATTTCAGATAAGCAGAAACAAAAAAGTCACTAGGTTTGTTTCTGACCAGTAAGGTATGTAAGTGAAACTGTGCGACTGGGTGTTTTCTGTTACGTTGCCAGCAGGCCTATGTATTGCGAGAAGTAATTTTGAAAATGAAGATGCTGCAAAATCGGACTGTTTTTGTGATTTGTAGCTTTTTTTCGAACAAGGGGCTGCGAACGCCACTTTATTTTTATGAAAGGGGTGCCCAGCTTCAAAAAAGGTTAGGAACCTACGCTTCAGACACATTTATACGTTTAGAATGGAAATGCAATCGAGTTAAACCATCAAACGACGAAAATTACTGACGAGCGAAGCCAGCAAGACGAGAAATGGACGAGTCGGTCGAAAACCGATCTACGTGCGCGCAAGGACAGTGAGGACTACAGAAGCTCAAATGAACGAGACAGGTGGAAGAAGTGATTTGCTGGTGGCACCAGCACAAAATGACAGAAAATGTGCACTATAGGCTGAAGGAAAAAAAATTGGAAAGATGAAGCGACAGGCTGAATCAAAACATAACAAATACGAGAGCCATTGGCAAATGCGGGTCGGTGAAAAGAAACGAATTGCAGGACAACCTGTGTTGCTCTTCAAACAAAAATAAATCTTCGGCGACTCCACGTGTCTCGCAAGCTTGAGAAATGAGACCTCGACACTAGAGCAAGTCACCAACAATAATGACTTGTAGCTTGACCTGGTTATTACGTGTGATTCCTGAAACCAGACGAGGATCATTATTTAACGACAAAACTGAACAGACTTTAAGGACCGGCCATTTCAAATTCATAAATACAGGCAACAATCAAAATAGGAATTGTTTCCGGTTATTACATAACGGGAAGGTTTTGCGACTTTTAATCTGCTTGAAAATATGACCATCTTCTGCACAGGACCCTAAAATTGAATGAATTATGCAGAAAGCCTTGCATCCATAAACACTGTGGGTTTCATAAATTTTCGCCCGTGAAAGGTACTAATTGAAGCCTACTTGTTTAAGCCTACGAACACTGAACAGTTGCCAGCTGAGTGCAAGTACGAGAGAATATACCTTCTTTCTAAAAGTGATATATCCTTTTATTTCTGCAATTACAAGCTAATATTGTTATTTGCACTAACTTTGTGAAGTACTTCTGCAGAAGAGGGTAGACCATCACTCTCGCAAGGTCTGATAGCTCGAACATTCGGTATTCTGCGAAATACTTTTCCTGTGAAGTGAATAAATTGGTCAGGGTGAAAAGGACTTGCATCGAAAAACGATCAAAATATGAGAAAGGACGAAGCAGCTTACCCAGAAGCGCAGCTAACATTACACTACGGCGTACCTGTAAATCTGTTATGACATCGGCGAAATGGTCAAGTAAATCCTCGAAGTTAGCATCGGATTTAAGTTTTGCTTCGCATTGTTGTATGGTACGAAGCACAGTCTGCAACAACAAATCAATTGGTAGGATAAGCGACAGTAACCAGGGCAATCCACGAACGAGAAATTACAATTTCTTCAGATACAAAAATACAGACTAAAGCTTGACTAACTGAAAACTCACTAAATTCTTGGTTTGACTAACTGAAAGCTCAATAAAATTCTTGCACTCGTCTAAGGTTACGAAGTGTGACGAAAACAATGAAGCAGCCGCATAAAAACAGGTCTGCCTGACAACAGCAATCACCTCCACGCGATTTATCTCTTCCGCTTCCTTGGCGATTGTTTCCTCCAACTTCACCCGTTGATGTTCGAGACTAACGGAACGATCGTCTTCATACTGCCTCTGCCGGTCCACCTGCATGTATTCACAAACAAAGATTTAATTAGAGGGACGAAGTAATGAAGTTAAGGAAAATTGAGAATCACATAAAAGCGCAAAGAATACCAGAGTTGTTGGGATTTTAAAAAATTATACCGACCGAAATTAATCAGGCACTTCTATTGACGTAATTATAGCACTTGACCTACTTTTCAGAATCAAGTAGCAAGTACTGGTCATCACAGTCAAAGCTAAAAAATGCGATGAAACTAACGATTCATTTCTTAAGTAAAACTTTGTCAGCTTAGCCCCAACCGCTGTGTGCTAAATACATTTTCCTGGTTTGCCCAAAGAAGGCGCAAAAAATGAAAAAAAGCTCCAACAAAGCATACCTTGCCTCTGAAAACTAGTAACAAAGTAGTGACGCTCGTTCGAAGCTCACCGACAAGATTTTCTGTTCGGTTTCTTCAATCAACATGTCGAGATTGTGGAGCAGTTCAGGGCACGAAAAGACTTGCTCCCCACCATCTGCCGCCGGTCGAACGTCTTCATCTTCGCTGCTTACAACATCCGATCCGGCAGTGACGCGTCCAGCAATAGCATGGTATCTGTGCATGAATTTGGAGTGCCCTCAAGCATTCGCTCGCGCAAGACACACAAATACTGTCACAAACACATGCAAATTGCGTTGCTTACCCTGAGAAAACTTTCTTCTCTTTTCCAGTCATATCGATCACTTTTACATTGGTGAGAGCGCTGGGCAAGGCGGTGGATGGTTCAGGAGAACGTTCCTTCTTCGCTCGCTTTGTTTTACCACTCTTTTTAAGCTCTTCTATGGTTTTGTATTTGTATTTAGGCTTTTTTTGTTTCGGTTCGTCGCCTTTTCTCCACTGTTGTAGTTCCGCCTACAATTGCAGAAATCAAGTAACGGTGTACTTGTCACAAATTTCTGAACTGAGGCACTCAGAAATAAACGGTCACAATGAGTTTCACGCAAAACGATTTTTTTGTGGATTTGCAGATATACATGCAAACAGAAACCAAACTGTTTGTTTCAGACATCAAAAACCTTTCCTTGAAATTGTTAAATCTTTCCCTAACTTAAAAATTGAGTAAATAGTGAGATAAAAATATTCCGACAATAGCCAAGTAATCTGCAGTTAATGTATGTAGAGAAGCGGCAGAAACGACCGCTTACAGTTACTTGGCATCACCTTGAAATCTTCTTCCTCTTCTTCTTCTGAATCCACAGTTGGAAAGTGGATATGAGACTGCTTGGTACGTTCCGTACCAGCAGCACCCAGACCAGCTTTGCGAACACGTTTGTGAGCCTCAATAGGATTCACGATTCCTTGGTTCCCTTTTCCCAAGCCTTTTCCGACTTTGTAGCCCATTTTTTGCATGAGCTTCATTCCTGCCATAAAAAATATTAGCACTGCTCAAAAGTTCAATGCTTATACTTCCACACTACAATCAGTGACAAGTTTGAGGGTAGAAAACAGTTATCACTGCGACCTACGGAGACTGCATCTGAATTGTGGTAACACTGCCAGGGCAAATAGATTGTATTAGAAACGTTGTCTTGAACCACCACAATTTTCCAAACAACCTAATAAACATTTCCAACAGACACTAGCAATTTTGAGGGAAAACCTTGACATGTACTGGATTGGACATAAAGTTCATGACATGTGCTGCTCAGGTGCAAAGTTGGGGTCGAAAATCTAAATCCGTAAAAGAAAGTGAGGACACTTCAAAATCAACTAAAATCTGGTGCTTGGATGCAATTCACAATAAAAAAACCTGAAAGCTACCAATCACCACACAAAATACAGGAGTGCAAAGACATCAAGTCTTCATTAGTTTTCTGTATTTTTGTTTAATAACATTTGGTGGCAGTTTAAAAACTTGAATAGATTAACCATCCAGCTATTTTACAGAGAGGTGGGTACTGTGTCACTAAGTTACCATAGTCCCACTTCTAGGTCAACATTTAACATGCTCATGTACATCCAGTACAAAATCAGTGTATAGATGATGCAGAATACAGATCATCATGGCTCAAAAAATTATGTCCGCTCTTTCAACATTCAAACTTGCTTTGCCCCACACCAATGCTCTTTAAACCTACACCACCCCCTTGCTACCAGATTTCACAACCCAAATAAGGCCGGCATCTCTTTTGAACCCTCCCGGAAGTGACTTGTTTTTTCAAGTTTGAAAAACAACTCAAGCTATGTTTTTTCAAAGTACTCCTTGTTCTTCTAACAATGCTTAAAGTTACTGGAGGTGGGAAGGGTTGCACATGTGATCATTTGCTGAAGAGATTATCTAATTCAATGATATTTAAGACAAACTACTGCACGAACTGGCAGTGAACTTTTTACCCATTGCATCAAGTCCCGCAACCAAGAATACCTTTTGCTCCTCTCCACTTGCATGTCTATAGAATCCAATCCCACCTGCAATTACCTTGGCCTACACTTCTCATTACCTGCGAATCTATGGGTTTCCCGCACCTGCCCACAAACCGTAGGTTCAACCTACATGGGTTAACCTGTCCAGTAAAGATCTCTATTAGATAGTAACAACTATGGTTCAAAAATGTCTTCCCATATCGAAGCAACTTTTTAGAAAAAACGATGAAACAGCGACACACTGGCAGACGGAAGTTTCATTTTGTTCCAGTTATCACACAACTGGGCTTCTCATACGTGAAATTTCAAAGAACAAAATGACAACAACAGATCTTATCCAGAACAGTTGCCATACCGTTACATGCAAAGACAATAACTACCACCTTGTCTGTAAACAATCAACAGGAATAATAAGAGGCAATTGGGAAACAAGTTAACTAAATTAGTATGAATTGCATATAAATACCAAATATTGTTCATTATTATTTGCTAAGAATAACTTTTTTTCTGATATTTTTCAATACTTGTACTCAAAATAAAAACGTATTATGGATGTTGGTCTATTGCAAATGCAGCTCATGTTGATAGTGATCAAATCAAACAAAGCAGCTTAATTCAGCAGATGAAAGAAACTCTTATAGTGTAAGCTATAAAACGTTGCACCCACTCAACCATTTATCAGACCAGCACATACATTTTAAAACTCTGGTGGCTAAGCGCAGTGAAGCCACAAGAGCGGATGCAGAAATTACAGTGATCAGAAGCCAAAGTTCAATATATTGAACTTATCACTCCAGGGGTTAAGTTAACCACAGTTTCCAGATATGCCTGATAACAAGAGTTCAGTGATAGTGAAAATGGCAGAAATCAACACTAGAATACTATTTTTCACTCACCTATGCCCTTTGTATGTCTCTCAAAGCTTCCAAACTGTGCATCGACTTTTTCTTTCTTTCCTTTTGCCTGCAAGCTATATGATACTCCAGCAGAATTCTTAGCTTGCTTGGTTGTGTGTAGGGTTTTATTTGCTTTGACAAATGGACCGCTGGTTCTGTGCACAAATTTTAAAAAATCTGTATCTGATGTCGGCACTCCAGTTAATGCAGCAAGTAGTTATCAGTGATGGGGCAAACGAAAAACAATCATAAAATAAAATGCTTTGAAACATGAACGCCAAAAGTATATGCTTATTATCATATCTTGAACAGACATCATGATAAATTAGGTGTGTCAGTTTTAATTTTCAACATTAAATTAAATTGAACCGTTTAAGTAAAATCTATATGGATCATGCTGAAACAAAACATAAGTGTTTTCAAGGAATACTTTTCTATGCACTGCACAGAGTAGTATCCACATTTCCATTGACTCTGAACCACAGTCTAGTATTTCAGATCCACTGGAACAGTCTGTAGCATATTGTCAACAAACACAATATATTTCATTTCGAACTGTGAATTCACTGAAATGGTGTCTGAAATATTGACACTTCCAACTAGGCTGTGATGCATTTTTCAAAATTTTAGAACACATTATGTGAAGTTTACAGTTTTGTTTCATCACAATATTGCTTACCAAACATCAAAAACAAGTTAAGCCTGATTTATTCACTTAACTGATTAATTTACTAATAACACAGCTGCCAGTGCAAAATTCACAATTATCCTTTTTTGTACTTGGCAAAACAATTTACTTGTCTGTTTCATCATCAATATCATCAGTGTTGACTTCAGTATGAGGACTTGATTCGCTGTCTTTAAATCCTCCACTAACAAAGTTAACAGGTGTTGTGTATTTTTGCTTCTGTTTCTTGTATGACCTGAAACAATTAATCAAGTCTTATAAAAATAGCTAATCACAGCTTTGTTATAAAATAACACTCTTTGCCAAAAAAATGAACAAAGAAAAAATAACTTAATGAAAGCATTATTCAAACCAAAAAAATATCTAGCTGTGCAGGCTTCTTACTTTGCATGATATAGAAGAATGAAGTTGAAATATTCCCCACCATTTGTCAAGTTTGTTATTAACACGTTCAGCACTCATGTTTGTATTCGTACTTGCTATTTGAGCCACTTTTCTTGTGTCACTTTGCACCACCATAACATGTCAGCTGATTGAGCTAGAGAGCTGTTAAACCCTTGGTGCAGAAAGTCTTCTAGTTTAGATTTATTTAAAAACTGGAAAGATTTGGATTTTTTGTGGGTGACGTCACAAGTGGGGTAGGTTTAGGTCTTTTTGGCTAAGGTTACTGGACCTTGGGTGCCAAGGTGCCAACACCAAGAGCCAATTTTTTGACTAAAGTTTTTAGTGAAAACTAGGCTATAATATGAGTCTTCAGAGCCTTTGATTGGCCATCTAGCATAAAGTCACTTTTTTGCATTTTGCAAAAGCTAGCTGGAGATAGAAATGCATCATGGCAGTTGCAGACTAGTGCGGCACTGCAACGTCTGTCACAAAATTTAACCAGGCTGAGAACAAGATGTGCATTTCTTGGCTTGGAAAATGGATTTTCAGTTGACGTGGTGAGTCACACATGAGAACATAAATTCGTTTACTGCTTGGTAGATACATGATTTGCAATGTTCGCATTGGAAGAATAAAGATACCCCACTACATTATATGGAAAACTAATGCAGGAAATATGATTGATTTTTAGTGAACACAACAAAAAGAAATTAAGAAAGAGATAATAGCAACACCTGATGGAACTACTACAGAACTACAGATCAGAAAAAATCTGTCGGTTACTGAGCAGTCAGCTGCAGTCGCCTCAGATTGTTAGAAAATTTGTGGACATAAGAAAGGCAGACACCAACAGTTGTGAGCACATTAAAGGTGGCTGAGGTCACTACAGTCACAGCACATCTAATATATTTAGTTGCATTTGTAAAATCTGTAAATCCATGTGGCATGGCAAAGAAAGTGTTAAAAACAAAAGCTATACTTTGAAACAAGGACACGTCAGATTCCCAGCTCTAGATACTTTACATTTTTTAGAGAGACAAGTAATGATATTTCTACACAATCAACCAATTTATGCAATTTACAGTTATGGGATTAACTGGTGCATTTGTTTGACATCAGTATGATTAGGAATGTTTTTACAGCTGCAAAATTCCATGTGAAAAACAAATTCATTTAGCCGGATTATAATTAACTCATTTTGTCTGCATTATGTTCTGTCATCTAACCTTGTAGAATTTAACCCCATGCTCAATTGTTTTTCATGGACTCTAGCAACATTGTTGTTAATTACCAATATCTCTAGTTCTTAAAGAAGGTGTGACATCGATCGTTTTTTTAAATGTATTTTGTCTTTAAATTAAAGTGGTATAGATGACAGCAACACAGTAGCTTCCATTGATATATTCTAGGGCAGTGACTAATGGGACATTTTGACTACTTTTTCATTTCTATAGCAGACATGAAATAAAGAAGAAAACTAAAACTAGTAGCACTTGTTATTGATGACTCACACTTACTGTTTCCATATTTGAAAAAATTCATGTCTTTGAATTTTTTGGTCATTTGAATATTTGTTTTTGACTAACGGGACAGGGGACAAAAGTACCAAATAAGAAAAATAAATTATAATTCCAAAGTCTGCTCATTGACTGCATAAATACTTTTGATTTGGTAATATTGTGTAGACAATATGTCAAGGTTTTTAATCCATATGGGTCATTCCATGTTAAGACATCAAATGGACTAAACCCTACCCTTTTAGAATTTAATGAAATTTGGCATACATGTTGGTTTCAGCCCCCAAACCTCAAATCTAAAAGTTTTCAGTGATCGGATGATCGGTTTCCAAGATGTGGGGGTTAATTTTTTGAAAATTTTGAGAAAATAAGGAGGGGGTGCCCAACTTCAAAACACCATATCTTTTGAACTAGTGGTCTAATCTGGAAAAGTAAGGTATCTTTAAAAAGGGGAAAAAGCCAGGAATTCTAAATTGACATCATTTTTGTGATTTGGGTAAATTTTGGGATGATGACCTTTTGACCTATATTTTGACCTTGAGATTGACCCCATGGATCAAATTATAAAATTCTGAACACCATCTGATATCGTAACCCTATTTGTTACCTACAACATATCAAAAGTAAAATTTTTCGTTTTTGAGTAATAACAAATTAAAATTAGCATATGTAGACAGTTTTGGTTAATATCACGCAAATAAAATGCAAAGCATGTCTTCTAAATGGCATCATTTTACCATGCACAACCTCAACACCAGGGTTAGGGTTACAGTTTGTTTTTAGGACATCACAGAAGGTCAAATTGACATGGCAAAACTATATTCCGATGGTGAAATGACAATGTTCAAAAGTTATGTACCCAATTCAATGTATGCTACCTACACCATACAACAATATGAGATGTGTGTTTCAAGGTATGTAAGGTTGTTAACATGTCAGTATCGATGAGTAAGTTAAGTTTTTGCACTGATGTCAACCCCTGTAACCAGAAAAAAACATCCCACTAAGCAGAACATTTCACTGGTAAGAGAGGAAGACATCAAAATGTTGGCATTGCAAAGTAAAATTTAAGTACACCGTAGCAATATTGCATGAAACAGCAGTCAAGCACGGGCACTTGGCTCTATCAACAAAGAAGTCAACGATGAAATGGAGGTCTAAAAAGTCGGCACAGAAATTGAAATATTGTATTGAGAAGACCTATGAAGTTGAAGTGAAGTCATCTTCCTCAGCATTAGAAGAGAATGACAAAGATTTATGTTTGTTTTATGCCATGTTGGAAGAACCGCAAGCAACATACAAAGATCCACTTCTTCTACAGAACATGTTCAAATTTTAACCCAATCCCCTTTCACCACCAAAGAAAGAAGAATTTTTGCTTTGTAATGCTTTGGAAACTACAGTCAAAGCTCAAGATGTGATTGACACAATCTAAGTTTTTTGAAACAGAAGGCTTACAGTGGGAAAAGCTCTGTGGCGTATGTACGGATGGAGCACCGGCGATGCTTGGATCAAAATCTGGCTTCCAAATGAAAGTCAAAGAAAAATATCCTCAAGTCAAATGAGTGCATTGCATGATACATCGATAGACGCTCGCCTGCAAGACACTTCCAAGTTATTTGAAGAATGTACTTGATTCTGTAGTGAAAATAGTCAATTTTATTAAGAAGAGTGCCACCAACTCTCATCTATTTAAACAGCTTTGCAAAGAAATGAACTCTGACCACGAGACTCTTTTGTTTTATACTGCAGTACGATGGCTTTCCAAAGGGAATGTTGTTTCCCNCTTCTTTGAGCTGAGAACNGAAATCAAACTGTTTTTGGAAATGGTAAAGAAAGATANCTTCAACAATTTCTTCAGTGACGAAACATGGTTACAGNGTCTGGCTTATTTGGCCGACATTACTGAACAGTTGAACAAGTTCAATATACCTGATACTGTTCAAGCATCATTGCATGGTACCATTTTGTGCACCCTCCATCACACACTAGGGCCTTATCTTTATTGGTCACAATACTTCCACCAACTCCACATTCACTCATTCTGGATGCACCAGCAGCCTTTCAGAATTTCAGACAGGTTGCTTTAGTTAGCCTACATTGCACATTTAACACTTTGAGAGCCAGTGTACGCTATATTCGTACTTCGATTTCGACCTAAAAACCAGCAGTTTTCGATTGCCTTATCAACGCCCTAGCTCCTCCGCCAATTGCGCTAGAGAGCTGGTCAAGGGCTCACACGGATCAGCCAGTCTAGTACATTGCACTCGAATAAAATTTTTGGTTGGGGGTGCGGATTTTTTGCTTGATAATATTTTGCCTGCTTGATAATATTTTGCAAAAGTGAGAGATGAATGTGCATGTACATAGTTTTAAATCAAGTTTCCGTATTCGTAAAAAGTGCAAGTAGGGTTTATGAACCTATCTGAAAAGAATAATCACTTCAAGTAACTAATACAACTGAGGGCGGGGGCGGTCCGGAGTTGGAGCCGGGAGTCGGATAATCGAAATTGCCTGGAGTCAGATGATGACACTTCCGACTCCACAGCCCTGATTAGAACCAATATTTTTCTGAGGTAGTTGCATTACTTTCGGGAAGTTATGTGATGTTTGGCAATACTGGATAATGTAATCATTCATCATATGATGCAAGAAAGCATTGGAATAATCAGTGCTTTCATTTTGAGATGACCATCAACTTCAAGTGATTTTTACCAGCACTCTGCATATGGTCAGGATTTTTTTAACATCATGCTGCCGACTGCTCCAGCATTTGACATAACAGCATTTCAGTATAACTGGATTTGCTCTTTCTCTGCAATGCCCAGATTTTTGTAAGTCTGAACACAACAATGTTAGAAACTGGTTTGACCCAAAGCCACTCCTAAAACTATATGGAATACCCTACAAACTTCAGTGCCTGTGTGAACCTTCTCATAGACAACTCCATCATCTTTTAACGTGTTTTGAGGGAACAAAATGTTCTTTCAAATTTTTCCAATAGTCTTTCAAAATAATGACAAAGGCTGTTCTTTTTGCTACTCATGTTGTTATTTCGTGGCGTTTGCCTCCAGGTTTCAAATCAAGCAGATAAATTAGATCTGGCGATTTTTATTATTAGCCAACGTTTTGCCCACCTGTTCAAGTGGGCTTCCTCA
>JGI24022J15233_10004336_pt1 | contig 14604 bp, 7 predicted proteins | sample Ectturendosymbi2_FD_15233 | JGI IMG/M metagenome (IMG submission 15233) | reverse complement strand
CTCAGATATTTTTGTAGCTCTATCATAAACTCTTGTGTGTAACTGTTCAAAGGATGTTGTAACAACTTTCCAACATCAAAACAGTGAAAATAAGAATGTGCTTGACCACAGAACTGTTACTGAATATATCATTTTGACAAATCATGTAGCCAGCATGTACTCTCATATAGCCTGCCTTTTATGAGTCCAAATAACAAAAGGCAGAGGTCACCGAAAGCGAAAAGTGTGCAAAATAGCATACTGCAGACTATTGCAGTCATGAATTTATAAAAATGCGTCTGAGCATAATTTAATTAGCCTTTCATTATAGGCGGAGATCATTGATGAGTGCCCAAATACCTCAAAAAAACATATCAGTCAGAATGAAAACTTATAATGCGCCCAAACACACGGCCTGCAGCATCCAACAATGCGCAAAGATCAGCGAAATATGTTTAAAGCATTTTTAAAAACCAGAACAATCAAGAAGTAAGGTCCTTTCATAAAACATCTGTAAGTAACGACAACAGTTAACAGGTTTTGCCATTTGTGATAAACAAAACTTACAAAATGTGTCCAAAACGTCGTTTTTAACTATGACAAGGTTAACTTAAGGTGTCGACTGTCGAACATGCTACAGTGTGTTTTTCTTGTGGTGTAGGGGCACCAACGATTAGCAAGCATCTTGTTTACGCTCTCTCCAACAACCGTTGCCTACATCAAAGCACTTGCAAATCATCCACATTGGATGAGTTAAGATATTATGTCTAGTCCACTGCCTGAAAGGTTTATTTGAGAGAGCAACAGCACCGCCACAGATGGAAAACAATATCCAGATATAGAAAAGCACTCTGCACAACCACTTTGGATCTACTGTCTCACTTAAAATTTTAGGCATATTTGTCTTAACTGCACACATTAGTTTTAGATGATATGTCAAAATCGATTGATGGAGGCCTCTTCTCCCAGCTTTTCGACTATTCACACTAACTTGGTGGACACAGTTTTTTAGCCTAATTTCGCAAACTAGCACTGAAATCATTAGGAATTTACTGCATGTGTAAGTTAACTGTTTGTTCAAAATAAGTGCGTCGTACCTATATCTTGCCAAGCTTATATATTAATTATAATTATCAATGATCATTGCTTCTTCCCGGCTCTTGCAGGCTTGTTTACTTTCATACTCGATACATCACAAATGATCGTGAAATTTTACCGTCAAATTTTATGGCCTCAGCCGTTTACCAGCCGCATGATGCAACATGAGCTGAACCTGGAACTTGATAACAGTCGTGATAAGCCAGACAAAAAACAACCTCAGACAAGTTTTGCTGTCTTTCAAAGGTGCATTATACTCAAAACACAAGAAGTTAGGTTAAAGGCCTCTATGAACGACTTAGCTTAATTTTGCCAGGCATCCTTACCTCAGGTCAAATTTCACAAAATCTGTTCATTCTTTCGAAGTTCAGATATTGCAAAACGTGTCTGAGGTGCCAGTCAAGACCTTCTTGAAATTGCTTCGCATAAAGTCACACTCGCATGTCACAATTTGTAGGTGCACTCGTAGTCCAAATGTGTTCAGATTCAAAGCATTCTCATAATATGTGAAAGTTAAGTACTTCACAATGTGCCCGAACAACTCAGCAAAGATTTATGGGCGTGTAAAATTATAAAACGTGGCCAAAGCATTTTTACAAAATGTTGAAGTCAAGAATGTTTGTTTGCGCGACACATAAATCGCGAAAATGCGCCCACAACTTTTTTTATCAATCTTGCAAGTGGAAACCTTCAAAATGCGTCTGAACTACACAGCAAACAGCTTCGTTTTTGGACGCATAAACTGTGAAATTGCGCCCAGAACTTTCTCCGTAAAACTTGCAGGCAGATAGCATGCAAAATGTGTGTGAACTTCACAGCAAACAGCTTCGTTTTTGGACACATAAATCGTGAAAATTTGTCCAGAACTTTCTCTGTAAACCTAGGACGCGGAGAACTTCCGAAATGCGTTTGAACTTTACGGCAAACAGTTTCATTTTTGGACGCACAAATCGTGATAATGTGCCCAGAACTTTTTTCATAAACCTTGCAAAGCGAGAACTTCCAAAATGTGTCTGAACTTCACGGCAAACAACTTCGTTTTTGGATTCATAAATTTTAAAAATACACACAGAACTTTTTTTTACAGAGCGTGCAAGGTGAAAACTTAAAAAATGCGCCTGAACTTCACAGCCAACGCTTCATTTTTGAACACATAAATCGTGGCATTGCGCCCAGAACTTTTTCTGTAAACCTTGCAGGCAGAGAACTTTCAAAATGCGTCTGAGCTACACAGCAAACCGCTTCGTTTTTAGACACATAAATCGTAGAATTGCGCCTAGAACTTTTTTGTAAAACTCGCAGGCAGAGAACTTCCAAAAGCGTCTGAACTCCACGGAAAACGGCTTCGTTTTTGGACGCACAAATCGTGGAATTGCGCCCAGAACTTTTTCTGTACACCTTGCAGGCAGAGAACTTTCAAAATTCGTCTGAACTGCACAGCAAACGGCTTCGTTTTTGGACGCACAAATCGTGGAATTGCGCCCACAACTTTTTCTGTAAAACTCGCAGGCTGAGAACTTCCAAAATGCGTCTGAACTCCACGGAAAACGGCTTCGTTTTTAGACGCAAAAATCGAGAAAATACACCCAGAACTTTTTTCACAAACCTGGCAAGGCGACTACTTCCAAAATGCGTCTGAACGCTACTGCAAACAGCTTCAGTTTTGGGGGCAAAAAATCGGGAAAATGCGCCCAGAACTTTTTTTACAAAGCGTGCAAGGCGAAAACTTCCAAAATGCATCTGAACTTCACAGCAAACCGCTTCAGTTTTGGACNCATAAATCGTGGAATTGCGCCCATAACTTTTTCTGTAAATCTTGCAGGCATAGAACTTTGGAAATGCGTCTGAACTTCACGGCAAACACCTTCGTTTCTAGACGCAAAAATCGGGAAAATGCGCCCAGAACTTTTTTTATAACCCTCGCAAAGTGAAAACTTCCAAAATACATCTGAACTACACAGCAAACCGCTTCGTTTTTGGACGCATAAATCGAGAAATTGTGCCCAGAACTCTTTCTGTAAAACTTGCAAGCGGAGAACTTCCAGAATGCGTCTGAACTTCACCTCAAGCAGCTTCGTTTTTGGACGCACAAATCGTGAAAATGCGGCCAGAACATTTTATATAAAGCACGCAAGGCGAAAAAGTCAAAAATGCGTCTGAACTTCACAGCAAACCGTTTCGTTTTTGGACACATATAGGCCTATCGTGAAATTGCGACCAGAACATTTTTCTGCAAACCTTGCAGGCAGAGAAATTCTAAAATGCGTCGGAACTTAACGGCAAACAGCTTCGTTTTTGGACGCAAATATCGAGAAAATGCACCCAGAACTTTTTTATCAAGCTGTCAAGGCGAAAACTTCCAAAATGCGTCTGAACTCAACAGCAAACCGCTTCGATTTTGGACACATAAATCGCGAAATTGCGCCCAGAACTTTTTTCATAAACCTTTCAAGCGGAGAACATTCAGAATGCGTCTGAACTTCACGGCAAGCAGCTTCGTTTTTAAATACATAAATCGCGAAAATGCACCCAGAACTTTTTTCATAAACCTTGCAAGGCGCAATCTTCGAAAATGCGTCTGAACTCATCAGCAAACAGCTTCATTTTTGGACCCAAAAATTGGAAAATGCACCCAGAACTTTGTGTACAAGGCTTGCATGGAGAAAACTTCCAAAATGCGTCTGAACTCAGCAGCAAACAGCTTCGCTTTTGGACGAAAAAATCGAGAAGATGCGTCAACTTTTTTCATAAACCTTGCAAGGCAGAGAACTTCCAAAATGAGTCTGAGCTTTTCAGCAAACAGCTTCGTTTTTGGATGCACAAATTGTGGAATTGCGCCCAGAACTTTTTCTGTAAAGCTTACAGGCAGAGAACTTCCAAAATGCGTCTGAACAAATACTTCGTATTTGGACGCAAATATCTTGAAAATGCGCCCAGAACTTTTTTTTGAACTTGCAAGGTGAAAACCTCCAAAATGCGTCTGGGCTTCACTGCAAAGAGCTTCGTTTTTGCATGCAAAAGTTTTGAAAATGTGCCCAAAACATTTTTGTAAACTTTGGAGGCAGATAACACAAAAAATGCATCTGAACTTCACGGCAAACAGCTTTGCTTTGAGACGCAAAAATCTGGCAACTGCACCCAGAACATCTTTATAAATTTTGCAAGCAGAGAATTTCCAAAATGCGTCTGAAGTTCCTTTGCTGTGACCTGAGAACGGCTTCAATCTCGAAAATATGTCCCGTACATCTTTGAAAAAATATTGAAATTGTGTTTTGTTAAATTTTCTCCAGTGAAGGAAATTGCGTCCAAAAAATGCAAGTGCCGATTTTCAAAATTTGTGTCGGCTGGTGTCCAAAAAAAGTGCCGAAAGTGCCGTTTTTTTGGCTTAGAGGGAACACTGTGCAGAGGATATAGAAATCAGAATTTGAAGTTTCTAATGTAATTGCTGTATTTTAGAAAATTGTCATTGAGAAGAAAAAAACAAGTCCCACTGAAAAAAACGATATGGGTAATGACAAGCCTGACTCTGAAGCCAAAGCTGCTGAACCACAAACAAAAGGTGCAACAGAAGATGAAGGCTTAACTGAATTACCAAACCAAGATGCAGAAAGCACCACTGAGGTGGATATGCACAAGTCGCAAGCGTCAGGTCTGGAATCAGAAAAAATTCACCATGTTGAACCAAATGGTGATGACAAGTCTGGTCTCACTCAAGAGGGCCATATGCATAATGAACAAAATAAAGCAGATGGCCCTATGCGAAATGGTGATCTGCAAAAGACTATGAATGTAAATGATGCTGATGGTCAAGTTGTGAAATTGACAAAAATGAAACAAAAAGTTGAGGAAACTGGTTCTTTTGGGGAAGCAAAAGACAGTGTTACCAAAGATAATGAGGTGCATCAAGCGGAAGCACAAAAAAAAACCAACCATCTGCATGCAGAGCAAAATTTTGAAAAGGGTAATTTTTACAGAAGTTGTGGAAGAATATGTGGTGTGTAACCAAGTTTTGATGAACAGTTCTTAATGCATTAGACTTCCATTTAACTAATTTGTGCGTCGGATTTCTTAAAATTGTAGTCTAGACTAGATTTAATGTTAATGATTTGATTTAGTTTCATTAATGTTATAGATAAGTTTGATAGTGGTGATGGACCACTACCGCCTAGCATAGGAACAAGTGACACTCCTGCAAATGAACCTGAAGAAATCGCACATGATGATGATGATGATAAGAAAATTGCTCATTCATCACAACCTGTGAAAACGCTGTCAACTATGGTAATGTTTTTTGATGTTGATGGAAGACTAGTGTACAAAGTGGTAAATGTGATTCACATTTCAGGATGCATCTGTTGATAAGAAAGATGATTTTGCTCACTCCAAAAATGATAAACCAGACCATCAAAATGAGATAAATGGTAAGAATTATTGTCTTAGTGTCAACTGCATGATTCATTTGCTCATTTCAGATTTGTGCTCATTGCATGGTGTTTGTCTTCACTCATAAGCGCATATTGATTTGTTGCTTTGCACTAATTTCTTTGGTTTAAGTTTGCATTAGTGTGAAAATTGATCTTTGCTGTGCTATGTAGGATTGGTCATGTGTGTGGTGGGTGTGTAACAGATTGGTGATATTCCAGGAAATGATCAAGATGTTACCTCTTCTCAACAATTTCCCATCCCAGAAGACCCAACTGCTCCTGGTGTTGAGATACCATTGGAGGATGATGGTGATGATGATGTTTTCAATACTAATGATAGCCAACTTGACTCTGACCTCATAGATGGCATCAGTCAGAGCGAATTTGCTGAATCTGATAACGTCTTCTCTACTGAACAAAGACCTAAGTTAAAAAATCCAAACAAAGAAGGTCATAGTGAAGTACCAGATGATTCACACCAGCTTGATGGTGTGGCAGCAGAAGGTGATGCTTCAAAAGTTGCAAAAGAAAACAACAATGTCAAACAGGCTTTGGTTCAAGAGAAAGGTATGCATGATAGTAATGTGGATTTGACAAGGAATATGGTTGCTGAGAAGCATCCAGAAAGTCTTACGGCTGCTGATGAAGGGTTTAAGAAGCTGCAGGAGGATTTGGAAGAGTTCAAAGAAAGCTTAGAAGTTTTGAAGCATGACAAACATAAAACAGAAGCAAATGAAGAGCAACACTTGCATGTTAATAATGAAGCAAATTTAAGTGATGATGAACACAATGAAGTAACTTTGAAAGGTTTTCCACTCAAAACTGTGGCTGAGTTAAAGGCTAATACTCAGAGTGAATTGGAAGTGTTTTCTGGAGATGTTGATGTTGCACATAGCACGGAACAATCAAAAGGAGATTCTTTAAATAATGTGGGAATACCTGAAACCGATGGGGATTTACCAGGTGGTGTGGCTAGTGTGGGTTTGCACATGCAGGGTGTCAGTTCAGAATCTGGCACTGCTATGGGCTCTACAGATAAACCTGATGTTGTGGAAGAGTATCAAGCTAACAGTGATAATCCAAAAGAAGATCCCAACCATGGTCTAGCTCAAGATGTCAGTGACAATGCTGCTGCTGTCAAGCAAAATGTAGATCATGTAACTGATGGGCTTGAGATCCAATTAGAACATATTAACTTAGATGACAATGGTAAAGATAAAAACATTGTAAGCAAATCTGAAATTCAAACAAGTAACAGTGATACAGACATGAAAACTGAAACTGTGCATTCAACTGCTGAAAATGGGGCAGGCGATACCCCAGAGAAACTTGAAATACAAGCAGAACACACAAATGATGTCATTAAAGGCAACAATATCAATGAACATGGCATGAAAAGTGGTTTAGCAGGCTCTAATGATATTGATTCTGAAAGAGCTCAAACCATGAACTTGAATACTGATTATAGCAAGACAGAAAGGGATCAAAATAAACACTCAAGTGACAATGATGAAATGTTGATGCACGTCTCCCCTGATTTCAACAGTGAGCATGTGCATGACGATGCCAGCAAAAACTTTGATTCAGGATTTCATGACAAAGAGGATGGAAACTCTTCCATCTTGCAACATGTGACTAGTTATGCAGAAGAAAGTGAGCAGGAAGTAAACGTTCCACGTTATTCGGGCATTTCAAAAGACGATCTGCATAAGAGTGAACTTACGTCCAATGAAGACACTGCAAGTGGTCCAGAAACTGATAAACAGTTTGTGGTTGAGTTTAATGCAGAAAGAAGCAAAGATGCTGAACAACCTCATGTCTCTGATGAAACACTTGATGAAGCTAGCAATATTGAGTCGATGGTGCAAAAAGAGCACACATTGGGCACAGGCAAGCAGACAGCTGATGTTCCAAGCAATATAATGTATGAAACTCATCTACATGATTCTTCCCCAGATCCACCAACAGATGGACAGGAGCTTCATCGTGGAATTAAGGTTATGACGGGTATGGCAAGCAGTGATGCTGATAAATCCAATGAAGACATGAAAAGAGATGATGAAGATCAGTCAGTGTTGCAATCAGAATCACCTGATTTTAACAATGAAGTTTTCAGTACTTCAGTGTTAACAGGAATTCAGGTAACTTTATCTGAACAAGATCCTGTGGATAATGAACAAGAAGAAGCTACCGTTGTTACTGCAAAATTGACTGAAGAATCAAGTCTTGGACCATTGGAAAGCGCTCTTGCTGAAAAACAATTTGTACATTCTGAAAATGGAAGTGAAACAATTAACGATCCAAACGAGAAAGAACAATCTCCAGAATTTGTCAGAGAAAGTGCCCTGGATGTAAAGAGTGGTGAATCCTCTGTGCAAAATGAGGCGCATAGTACAGCTGTTCATGTGTCTGACATTGCTGACTTACCAGCAGATATTGAAGGGAAAGCAGATGAGAAGCAAGAAGACCGCGCCAATGATGACAAGCATGTAGCATCTGTTGTAAAAGAAAACGAACAAACTAATAGTAATGAAGAGCAGAACACTCACGATGAAGCTGGTACGAAAACTTCGTACAGTTACGAACAAGATCCACACCAGAATGAAGGCAAACAAGAATTGTTAGATGATGAAGCAAAAGATATGAAGGATATTGAACAACCTGGTGATTCTGCCAGCTTGACTAACTCTAAAGAACATGATGCTCCTCTAGATGAAGACCAGAAACGAAGTAATGATGTTGGTGATGATTTAAAAAAAACTGGAAGTGATGTAACCATTCAGGATAAAAGTCGTGATACTTCGAATGAAAACCTAGAAGTTAATGAAGAAATGACAGCACAGTCTGTTACACTTGAAAAAGAAAAAGATGCTATTGATTATGAAGAACCTTTTGCTCAACAAAAGGAACTTGCGGACGATGGGTCAAAGGCACCTTTATCAAAAGACTCTAATTCCCTGTTGGAAATTTCTGGGGAACCAGCAAAGACAGATGTTGTGGATGGTGATGTTACACTTGGGTTGAATCGTTTAAGCAACCCTGATGATATTAACCTTCATAAAAACTTAAATTACAGCCAAGAAAGCGAAAGAGTTGAAAGTAATGCAATGTTAAAAGAACGTGATAACACTGATTCCAAGACATTGACTGAACCGCAGCAGGATGACACTGTAGAGGAAAAGGAAGTCCTTGTTGCTGGAGGAAACAGGAATGATGAAACCAGAAAGGAAGGAGTTAGTGTTGAAGAGGATTCGCCTGGTGGTGATGCCGGATCTTCAGTAAGAGATGTTGACTCTGCTAGACAAAAACTGCTCTTCCTGGAACAAGAACTGAAAGCAAAAATGACCGATGAGGTTCCATTAGCTCATCAAGCCTACAGAGATGCCATGGACCTACGGGTAAAACTAACAGATATCATCAACGAACTGAAAGGGATTAAAAGTAAGTCAGACCCTGGTTCCACAAAACTAGCCTCGCAGGAAGCAAAGGAGCTGAAGGAAAGACTGAAAAGTCTAGAAGAAATGCTTGATGACTGGGAGGATAAGGGAGAAGATCTACTGAGTCAAACAGCAGAAAGAGATGAAGAAATTAAGCAGCGTATAGTCAAGCTCGAAGAGGACCTTGCCAAGCGTGATCGACAGGAGGATGAGCTTTTCCAGGCCCGGCAAGAAGCGCATGATCTTAAGCACCGTATTGACAAGCTTGAAGCACTGCTTGAAAATAAACAGTTGATGCCTGAGTCTCACTTCATTGATCTAGCTGAGAATCTGAAAACCGAAGTTGAAGAACGGAAATTAACGGATAGCCGAGCGTTAATGGCCACTCAACGAGAAACGGGCATTTTGCAGAAAAAATTGATGGACTTGGAAAACCAACTCAGCAGCCGAAAATTCGAAGATGGCGAAAAGGTGGAGGCCATGAACGAAGAAGCAGATAGGTTGAAAAAACGCCTTGTGCTGCTTGAAGAAGAAGTAGAGAAAAGAAAGCACAATGAGGAGAAGTTGATGAAGGCTTCTCAAGAAAAAGAAGAAGCTTTGCTTGGCAGAATTTTGTCATTGGAAATTGAGCTTGATCGAAGAAAAAAAGATGAAAAGGCTATTTTATCTACTCGCGACGAAGCTGCAGAGCTTAGGGGAAAGCTTAATCTCTTAGACAGTGAGATGAGGAAACTGCTGGAATCTCACGATCCTTATCTTCAGCGTAAACTAAAAAGTTTAGAAGATGAAGTAGAGTCGAGAAGGTCCGAAGAAAGGGACTCGTTAAGAAAAGCTGAAGAACACACACAGAGCCTTCAAAACAGAATCAGTGAAATCGAAAATACCCTCAAACAGAGAGACGAAAGTCAAAGCAGTGACCAAGAAATGAAGGAGATGGTAGAAATCAAGGATCAGCTGCAAAATTTGCAACACGAGATAAAGCTAACGTCTGATGACGACGCCAGTTCTACCAAGTCTCACTCAATGCGCGAGCTTGCTTTAGAGAGTCGTATAAAAATGCTTGAAGAAAATTTGGAAAATCTGCGCGAAAAAGAACCAGGTGCTGCGCTGAAAGACGAAGTATCGCTGCAGTTGAATGCCCGCGTCAAATCGCTGGAAATGAAATTACAGCACTCCGCCGCGAATTTCGATCAAACAAATCAACACAGCCTTCTCAACGAGAACGCATTGGACAAATCGTACCAGCGTGATGAAGACAAAAGTTTCGCAAACTTGGTGCGAAGCTCAATGCAGACCAAGAAACAATGTGATATTCATGATAACATCGACAGATCCGAATCACCCTCGGAGTCAAAGCGTGTATCGAATGAAACCTCTTTGCCACAGCAATCCACCCTTTCTGGTGAACGCCCGGGTAAGTTATCTGATGTTTGCTAACAACACAAGGCATCTTTTATCTATAAAAATTAGCTGATATTTGGTGACTGGTAAATGTGGTTTGTGCATGTAGCCTTGCTACATCAACAATATCTTCTNGTAATCATTTCAACTTTGTCTTGTAGTGNTGATATGCAGTGTTGTCGTTTCGTGATCTGTGTGCTGTGACGTGGAATTCTGCGTACGTCATCATCATTACATTTGAATTTTTAAGTCGTTGTTTATTTGCATTTTTTTGGAAATTCGGGTTGCTTCCTTTTTTGCCCCTTCTTCATTTATTTGTAGAGGCTTGCATGGTTTGGTTTGCAAACAAAGATTTGGATTCGTGTCAGTTTCGCAGTGCTAAAACTTTGTGTTGTGTGGTTTTAGAGTGCATGCTAGCTACGGACAAGAGGGTTCTGTGTGGCGTGGGTAGACCAACACAGGTTTTCTGCAATGCTCTGGAATGCTGTTGGCAACCTAGCGACGACCCTTCTATACCGAATTGCTATTTCAGCCGTACGTTGAACACTTTGTTTCCGCAGTCAGTATGATTATGTAATTTTTTTGTTGCAATGTGATTGACCAGCAAATCACGCATGTTCTTGTTATCCCAATTCTGCTTGAAGTGTGCTGTGAAATATGGTAGTAGGATAAACTTATTGTGCATCGGAGAACTATAACTTGCAACAGTCAACACCACGGCTTCTGAGTTACACGCATGTTTTACATCAGCCATTTCAAATGGTACTCAATTCGAATATATCAAGAATCGCAATCAGGGGTGACTCGAGCTCAACAGCATCATTCACGCAATTTATACTGGCTGGCACTGAATACTGCAACCGTTCGAGCCTTCGTTCGAGCGTCACTCACGTTTCCATTTGCTTTCATTCTGGCTGGCACTCTCGTTGCTCTGTGACATTGTTACGTAATAAATGATAAGTTCTCATGAGAACCTTCCATTGTTGCGTAACGCACGTCACAATGCAATGGTAACGCCAGTTAGTCTTCTACGTACTAGACTCATTCATATTATAACGCGAGTTGCTGTGCAATTTTATGCTTCGTTTGAAATTATTCTCGAATGGGAGCTGTCCATTGGATTGAAATTCAAATCCCATGTTCTATGCAAATCCATTGCCTCAAAAATATTCAATCTGATATGAATTATATTTTTAAAACTACTGAATCGCGGATGGCAACTCGGGCTTCAACGCTTGAGCCCGAGTAAAGCGCGAGCGAATGAAGTCGAGAGAACGCCTGTTACGTACGATAGTTTTTTATTCGGGTCACCTGCAACATGAACGCTAAGGGCCAGACGTGGAACAAAAATATATGAATAGTGACTAGGCCCAATGAAAAGAGCCTGAGTTAACCATCGCAAGCAGTGCAGTGGGTGGTGACACAAATATGCAGTACAAAGCAAACAAGCTCACGTTTTACAAAGTAAATCGTAATCGAAGACCGGAGTCGCCACTGATCCCGATGAATATCTAGCTAACGTTAAGACTAAATGTATAAATTCCATGCAATTTCCAACTTAAAAAGTATAATATGCTGGTTCACCTACACACTTTGTCTTGCATACCTTTTTTAGCTCATTTCCGTTTACGTGCAATATTATGCAGAAGCCCAAATGGCGTCACTGAAAGAAAAGCTCGTCAAAGACCCCGTTGCCACAGCAAGTACGCCAGATGAGGCAAAGCCTGATACCTCAAAAGAGACTTACGAAAGTCTGCATGAAGGTATGTTTAGCTTTCGGTTGTGACTGTTGGAGTTATATTCTGACTTGAGTTTACATGCAAATTAAAGTTGAAGCTCTGGGATACCGCAAAAAAAACAAACTGTTTAACAGGTTGTCTTGTCAGGCACCCCTCGACAGTTTCATAATTTTCTATCATGGTTTAAAGTTGATGGCCGAATTACTGGGCATTTATTAGAGCTACATTTTAGGAAGGGGTTGCAGTTTGCTGGGTAAACAACACAGTTGCGAAGGTCGCAACCGGTATCTACCGTGGGTTTTCTCGGTTTCTCAGGGAATTGAGCATAACAGAAAAAGTGCAAGCCAGCTAAAATGAAACTCTGTCCTGGCTTCCATAACCCTTTCGCATCCAAGCAGACAATTGTTTGCTCTGCAGCAGTTCGTATTTTGGTGCCTAGAGAAAGCCAATTTTCCAACTTCCGTAAAGGCTTGCCCAGGGGTCTCAAACACGTGGGCCGCATGTGGCCCGCGAGGGCATTTTGTGCGGCCCGCAATGTTTTATGGGAAGTTTCAAATAATTAATATTTGAGTTGTTTAGTTTCTTCACTGGTATTTACAAGTGCACAGGTAGCTAGCGAGTCAACAAGTTCCTTTTTTAAACGTACGTAGAAAAGGTTAGAGAAGATTTCCTTCTGAACAAAACTTGCCGCAGGAAATAAGATGTAAAAACTGTTTTTACTAAGATTCAGATACCGCCATTGCGTCAGCGTCGTAATGCGGCCCTGTAGGGTCTTCATAATGCGGCCCTCGGTTACTTTATAGTCATCATTTGGCCCGTTGGAGCAATTTGAGTTAGAAGCCCCTGCTAGCCACTCGAGAGGTCTTGTGCAGTGTGGTGTAGAAAGCTTCACATGTTCTGTAGAAGTGTTTAAGCATGGTGCAGGAATGCTCAAAGGACACCGGCCTGCTGCGGATGATGGAGAAATGACCTCTTGATGCAATGTTGCTGCAAAACAAAGACCGGGGCAATAAAACCATGAAACAGTTAGGGATTTACAACTTGGAATTCATGTACACAAAACATACTAGAATCTAAAATTGATATTGCCTCACAATATATACGTGTCAAACCAAAATTAATAGTACATCGCACATAAGCAGATCTCTGTTGGAACCTTCGCCATTACCCAAGACCCTATCGTCAATAACTATATGCATTAACAAGTCTGCCTTTTGAATGCAGGTGGTGAAATGTCACATAAGGAACGATCAATATAGACTTCCAAATTCCGAACCAACGTGTTTCAGAGATCTTTTTCCTCTCATTGTTGAAGCATCAAGATTCAATTTTGTGGTTGATAAAGCGTTATACTTATGGTAGAAATTGAAACTTATTTTTTCAAACAATCATTTAAAAACCTAGCGGGAAACTGCGCTCCTTTCGTTTCTGCGTAACCTGCCCGAATTCGAACTCACGATACAGTCTAGGCAATAAAGCAAGTTAATTATTTTTTGTCAGTTCATTGTGTTTGTTGCCAGGCCAGCTCGTCGATTGGGATGAGTCGGTGGAAGAGAAAGAGAAGCCGAAAACGTCTGAGTGGGACGAATCTTTGGGATCGGAGGAGGACCAAGGTACGTCATGGTGGTTGCACGTGGCTTTAAATGTTGCATTTAATTATGATCGATCGACGCTGTTGTTCCCTTCCAATGAATAGGTGGCTTTACTGGGTACATGCTGTTGTTGATCGTTTCGGTAATGCCACTGACACGATCTGAAAGTAATGCGGCGCAAGATCATGCGTTGAAGGGAGGGTGACTCTTACATTGACGGCTGGAATGGCAAAATGCCATCTTTCATAGGTCGTAATTGTAGAATTTGCAATTTTTCTTTTTGAAGAAGAGCTGATGATGCCTACATCGTAGGCGGAATATATACTCTGTAAGATCTTAGTGTCTGATTCTTTGCTGTGAAAGGATTTCTTTCCATAGACAGGAAAAACCATTGATGATTTTCGGTTTAAACTCGTTGTTGCTCGTATGAATGACTGATAACTAATAAAGTTGTGGTTGAGCTGCTGCGGTCATGTCATGGACTTGCGTTGCAGCTCAGTCGATCGTTGTCACTTTTGTGGCGGTGGCACCACTGCGCTGGGCTCTCTTCCCGTCTTGTGCACACATTTTTACTACCGTGCGTGAGTGGGTAGCGATCCGGCAATGTGCTGGCTAATTGTTTCCTGTTCGATCTGTGGTGAATGCCACGTGGCCTTCGATCAAAACAGCGCTCAGCTTCAGAGAAAAACGCTGCTACGGTGTGCGTGGATTCTCTCGTCAACCGGAAGCGCACGAAATTGTGTTTGTTCACACGGGACTTGTCTTCTGTTGGTTTCGTTACGATAATGCCAAGTGCAGAAAATCGACGAAACAGAAGCCATTTTTGCGAATCCGCCTCCGTACTTCGTAACTGCGATCAGTGAGCTAGCATTGCTTGCATTTTTATCTTTACATCGCGTTCTCAGGGACTGCAGGAACTGAATTGCCGATAAAG
>JGI24022J15233_10004332_pt1 | contig 14610 bp, 7 predicted proteins | sample Ectturendosymbi2_FD_15233 | JGI IMG/M metagenome (IMG submission 15233) | reverse complement strand
GGAAAAACAAACGGGAACCTTGCGAATCAGCGAAAACAAAACTTTTACAAACGATGACGTCATTAATTACGTCATAGGGGCCCTCCAGTAAAAATTGTCCCGGGCACCCCTACCCTTTAATCCGGCTCTGATGGGTACGCCAAACTTGCTTCTTGCCCCAGGCGCCATCTAACTTTGTTACGCCCCTGTTCCCGCGTGAGAAATGCCCAGTTTTTCTCAGGTAGGCTAATCACAAACGCAATCGCTTTCTCTAACACAGCATCAGACCCACAGCTGGGGGACAACCAGGCATTTGCCCCTCCTGAAATTTTCAACAACACGTTTAGTTGCTAGGTACAGCAACAACAACTGGTTACAACCACTTTGCCCTCCCTCGAAAACATCAACTGGTTGTTCCCCTGCACAGCATAGTTGTTGACTTGCCGTTGGGCTGTGCAAAATTGGTATATTTTTGTTACAAGTTTATTTTTAAATGCATGATGGCAGCACAGAGAAGAAAGGCAGCAGTCAAAATAGAAATGCAATATGGAAAACTCATAACTGATGCAAGTTTCCAACAAACTCACCCGTAGTTTCTGCAGGCAGATGGTCATGTATTGGACAGATTTTGCAGAGATAAGTGACTCCTTGCTCAGGTCGTGCAACTGAAAATTTAACGGAACTGTTGAACACAACTAATGTCCTTTCAAAACTGTAACAATATTGTGAAAAAGTGAGGCAGTATCTGGTACTACGATCACTGGGATAATCTGACATTACTCTAATTTTTTTAAAGCGGCAACCGTGTTATCAGCGCTGGGTTTTCAATGCAATGAAAAAATAACACAAGTCTTTTTGTTGTGGTAAACATTTACGCTGTGATATAATTAGACATTGGGCTGTCGGTGTCTTGCTTCTGTTGAACAGTGTCGCAGCTTTTTTCAAAATCTGGACTAGCGGGATTAGTGTTTTTTTTCTTCACATCAGGAGGCCACTGTCCAAGCGGGTGAGGCAGTAAATTGAAATTCTACCGTTATTAGTGGCGTTAAATGTATTTTAGGAAAGTATGCTTTTAGGGAAAGTGTGAATCTGCCGTGCGATTATGAGATTGTTTATAACGATAGGAGTAGAGCTACCGAAAGTGAGAACAATTCCATAGCAAATGCCTTTTATTCCTTAATTTTTTTAAATAGTCGCTTCAGAAATAAATATGATTTCAGTGTAGATGTAACTGCAAAATATTTGTCTGGAAACGTGACTGTCATCTATTTATTCACCCGACTCTTATCGTGGAACTTGAGTTTCCATTTGTTAGTGTAAGAAGATCCGTTCTAGGTTTTCATTATAACCATGTCCGGAGTACGTTTCTGCAGATATTATTTTTTCTAATCTCGCTACGGATAGCAAAAATAGTGTCAAACGCTAACACGCAGCATGCTGTAGGGCAGGTTTTTAAGGCGTTTTAGGGACCCGATTCGGGTCCCTAGAATCAGAGAAAATTATCATCGGGTTCCTAAAATCAGAGAAAATCGGGTCCCCAGAATCAGAGATATCGGGTCCCTACAGATCCATACCGGGTACCTAACATTTTTCTTAAAAAAAAACCTGCTGTAGGGTACACATTTAAACACATTTTTAAATATAAGCAAAGCATGGGCGTCGGAGTGGGGCGTTGGACCTCCTAGTTTTTGAAATTTGATATTTCCCTATTACTTTTTTAACAGAAAATATTTTATCTTAGTTTAAAGTGGGTAAAATGAAATTTCACCACTGTTGGCCCCCTGGAAACAGTCCTTCCGACGGGACACCAGTAGTGTTCTTATTTAGTGTGCATCTTGTGAAACATGGTGGACCATCTTTTGACCCGCTTGAAAAGTTTTATGAATTAATGATATAAGGCGCTTTTAAACTGTGGCGAATTCCTGAAAGATCGCGTAGTTCAATAAACAAAAACAGCTACTTTCTTGGCCGACAAACGTAACCACTTTTTATGTGATACTCAACGATTGTAATAGAAAATCTGGGTTATTTAAACAAGTGAAGACGTTTTGGTTCCCTGTATAACTGGTCCCCCAAACACCTGGTCTGCATCCGCCACTGATTAAGATCAGCTCTGAATGATTTCGACTTTCCCCAAAACACGTGGTGTTTAAAAATCTACAAAGATGCAGTGATTCCATGAAAAGATTCTTGCAAAGGAGTCATCAGTCAAATGCACAGTAAACTTTTACTTTCAAGCCTTGTTTCAGAACCAATGCGCAGAACCTCTTTCACAACAAGTTCGTCAATATGCAAGTTGCGCAGCTGTAGACAGCGTTGTTTGCGTTTTCAATGCAGCATACGCGAACATGAAAAAATGCATACTCGGTTTTTAGTTTGGATAGGAAAGAAAACTGCGTGCTTATCAGAGCAAAAACTTTTTTTGGATGAATAAGTTATAGTTTGTGTAAGCAGGGGACGCCCTTTCACGATTAAACATACGAGCTGATGCACCTTCGCGATGGCTGACTAGTTTTTCGCATGGGAAAAAACATCTGGCTTTCACAAACAGATGACCTTTGCATAGTCGTATAAGGCTAAGATAAAACCTTGAATACAGCCTGTCGAACAACTTCTGAGTCAGAGTATATTTTTTTGGGAGCCATTTGGATCAGTGCTTTCACTTCCTTTGTCGCATTTGATGACGATGGTAGATATTAATAGCCTTTAAAGCGTTTGCAAGTAGAAGGCGACATAACTTCGACAGAGAAGCCAGTGTAAAAGATAAGAGGTCAGATGTACTCCAAAAATGTTTGTCAAAATTGCACTGAAATGCGTGGTTTCTCTTTTATAACCGTGATCCTGTACTGCCCGTTTAGTTAATTGCACGAATCCGCCTTTGCTCGAGCTTGTTCCATGAACTAATGTTTGTCAATTCGAGACAAAATCCAAAGGATCATAAATCGTGCGTAATGCGCATTTAAGTTTTCTTAGAAGTCTTCCACAATTATGACGTCTGCTGATAATAAATCATCAGCGTTCACACGTTTCGCTTGACAGCAAACTCATCCGTCATTTCAGACTTGGTTTACATTTCGGTCAGCGCGTCTTTGATTCAGTGTCGCTTCGACTCAGCCGACACCGTTTACAGTCAACAGAGGTAAACCAGAGAAGGCAGTCTTTAAAAAAAACATCCAAATACTGTCGTTTATAAACATCGTTTTGATGCGGCCTAACCATGCTACCGGCGGAATATATCCTGTACGATGTGCTTCGTCAAGCGAACGAAAACGCGATTTGCGGTCACTTTTGTTATTGTCTTGACTTGCTACTCTTTATATCTGCGCAACAGTCCATTGCAACATTGACTTGGTTTCCATTTTCTTATCACTACAAAGAGACCGCACTCCGCCAAATCGCAAACATGTGAACGGCCCAATCACGTTTGACCTTAGAAGGTGTTTCCTAATATCATCAACGCGGACATCAAAGAACTTGTGGTTTTTTTTGACAGCGTTTATCGCCGAACGTAGTTCGATAAGCGTAAGTTTGTAATCCCGGTTAGATCATCTCGGAACAATATGGCTATTAAGTATTGAGGTGGTGCCAGAAGCAGCAAAACTTGCATAATCCTTGTTTCACGGGGGATCGTGCAACTCTTTCATGGATTGGCAAATAAGATGTGATCCACTTGTCGCACAGATTAATGCGGAATTCAGTAGCAGATTTATCTCCGAAAAAAAGCACATGAACCAGCTTTTTTTGGCCAAAACAACAGTAATGTGACCAAGTTAACAAAACTTATCTTTCAGTTGCCGTTGCGCCTGTGGCGCAACTCAGGCCATGCGTTAAACTTAAAAATACAGTTCGGTTTATTTCGCATCCGGAAGATAGAATGAGCGATCAGGATGCAGGTGCAGTAAGTGACGGTCGCAGCTGTCATTGGGTCACTGCCCCTACTTTTTCACAATATTATTAAAATTTTGTTTCTAAGTTAATAGAAACATCTTTTCAAGCGTCGTGTGATGCTTTGAAGCAAACCTTCTTGCTGCCACAAGCGAAGGACTGGTATGTTCTAGCGGGCACAAAATTGCATTATAAAAGGCAACAACAAGGTAGATTACCCATAGCATGAAAGAAAAAGCAATATTTTGAAGCTATTGGACTTAAACGCTACTTTCTAAAAAATCTTAGTTGCTGCATAGAAAGATATACCACAGCTGGTTCTCGCATGCTGCATGAGTGACTTTGTTCCTTATCTAGAAATGATCCACTGAGTGTTTAAGTGAAATGCTTCAGATTTTTTTTCATTTTTTGTATAAAATGCTTCAGAATTTTCACGAAAGAATGCACAAAAATTGATCTACCAACGTTGCTATTGCAGACAGGAGATGCACTACTGAGTCATACTGCCTGCTGTGTATTGGCAGAAAAATTTGAAAAGAAACAAAAGTGTAGTTTTCAACTATTAAACTTGGCGGTAGCTTAAACCTAACTATGCAAGTTCCTACTTCCTTCAAATGCTGAAATCGACACCGCGTGCTTTATCAGAAAATTGTATGACTCATTGATGTATTATAGATCTTGAAACAAAAAAGCCAATCTCAAAGAAACATCCCGAGTTAAATCAGGTGGTTTGAAATGGTGCATAGTTGAACCTGTTTACTTTAAAGTCAGAAGCACAATATCAAATCCGACTCACTAGTTTCAGTTTGGTTCTCGGGCCATCTTCAGGATCACCAAAAAGAAAAACTTAAAAGCAAACTGCAGACCGCAAACAAAAGAAACCAATAATCTTTCTTCAAGGCCATTTTGCACAAAATGATCTCATACGAGCCACACAAGTGATTTAGGTCAAGTCGCCTGTACCTCTAGTGCCAACGAACCATATCACAAAATAAAACCTCGACTGCACAACATTAGTGCGCAGTATTCAACATATATTGATCTTCCAAGATGACATTCCATTGCCATGAAACACTGAAATAGCTTGCGCTACAAGTGGAAGACACGAAATGGTCTTGCAGAAATTTAAGCTACCAATCAGTTGAACGCTATACCCCTGCCCGACATGACTTTCTTATTTTATGTCTAAGTTGGTATTTCGCTCTTTTCAGAACTATCGGCTTCCCCCTACTGAATCTACTTTTGCACACCCGATTATTTCTTTCTGCTATGTCGATATCAATTCACGCAATCAGGAGAGCGAATGAGGAGCACGACAGTTCAGCAGACAGTATGCAGTCTTCTTCAGTGCACGTAAATCAAGTGCAAATTGGCCAATATTTTTCATCGATCTCTTATTTCGTTAATTGGTGTTTTTACTACTGGTATTCGACCCATTTTTGCATTTACGAGGGTTTTGAAATTCAGCTGCGCTGGCAACCAAACTAGACAGACACCTACAGAATCAATAGTTACCGCAATATAAATGAAACTAATTATAAGATGTATAGACATCATCTTTTTCTCGGCCACATTTCGCTTCGAAATTTTTAGGTAAGCAACTGTCGACGCAAGCAATAAAATTCCTCATATTTAAAAAAATGGTTGCCGAGTTTTGCTCAAACGAAGTAAGTCATCGATGCCGTGTGGAATTCGAAAGTAAGAGCATCAAAGCGATTTTTCGTAAGTGAATCCTTGAAACCAGGTCGCGTATGACGCCTTTTCGCAGACTCTTCACGTGCCGTTATCAAAGGCAACGGATTAAAAGACATGGCCAAACTTAAGAACAAAGAGACGCCATGCACGATGAAGCTCTTACGCAATTGACCTGTGAAACCATTCGCGTTTTTACGTAAAATTGAGAATGGATCTAAACCACCGTTTTAACTGTCCTTCAGTCACTCTAGGCAATGAGCAGCGTCATTTGCAGCACGTGTCGACGTCGCGGCTCCATCAAATATTGAGGAGCGGCTGCAGATGCAGCAGCGCTCATCCAAACACCCACGACTACGCAGCACCTCATCAAAAACAGTTTTTTTTCAAACGTCTTCTTATTTAAATTCCCGTTATTTCGGTATCCTGTTACATGTATTGTTTGAAGTGGGGCAAAATTCACATTAAAACATATTTTACGTTGATACCAAGCAGGTTTTCGTTGCCAACGGCATGCGATCAACGAATTCATCATCTGCTGCAGGAGTAGGTTTAATAGGAGAACTGGAGCACTTTCACCCCAAACGAACAAGGTGTCTAAAATGGTGGCCCTTTCCACTAATAGCGACACTACTCTTGGTTTTTAACAATATACCACTTACAGATTTTCAGGTAAGAAGAAAAAAATCAGGATAACACTGACACATTTAGGTAAAATTCAGGTCCGGAAAGAAAAGTGTATTTAATTTTTTTGCCCTTCATTCTCCTTTTTAAAAAAAAATCTGGTGAAGTATTGTTTTATCTCTGGAGATTGAGTAAATCCATAAATACGGCCGAGTTAAGAAACGTGAAACCCCCTTATTCGACTACCCTCGAAATCCCCTCTGACGTAATCACATTATATGAGGTCCTGCGTCTGTGAAGAAAGAATTTATCAACAAAAGACAACCGTAAACATTCCCTTATCATCGTTTGAAGATAGCCGCAAAGGTTTTATGGCAAAGATCTTTCTTGCACATTTGGATCAGGGTAATACACGTAAATTTGTCTTGCGTCTATATACCAGAAAGGAACAATAAACCACCTGTAGGTGATGTCTGTGAGCACAAAACAGCATTTTGCAAAACAACCCNTGGAAGCTTTTCAACTCCATTGGGCTTCTCTGTGAACGTTCACGAAAAACGTTACTCAAAAATGAAGACATTTCAATTGTTTTTAAGCGGATCTAAAACTTAATCCGCAGTGAGACATCTTCAACAACCTGATGCTAAACGAACATCATCTTCAGTACATCCTCCTTTGATTACGTTTTTCGGTGAACTTTCAACCCATAAAAGTTTTCCACGTAAAGATATTGAGGCTGTTTTCTGGGGCGCCACCGTTCGCTTTTTCATAAGCAGACAGTCTGTGAGGTTACCGACAGCCGCATAATCTGGCATACAAAGAGATTTCTTAAATTGCATTTTCCCACACAGACGACGGCAGATATTTTGGCTCCACGGCGCTTTCTGGAGGCAGGTAGAGACCGCGCTTAATCTTGGTTAGTCTGCGCGATGCCACGGACCCAGGACTTTCACACAACCCGAACGCAACGTCCACTTCATTCAAGTCACGTGAACAGCCTCAGTGTTCTCTCCAAGCTGTGCGCGCGCACATGAATTTTTGAAGACGCGCAAAGAAAATCGAAGTGCCCACACAAGTTTGAGCGCGACTGGTCAGACAACCACATCTCTTGTGAAAATGAACAAAAGATCTGTTTCAAACCAGTAGAAACTTTACGTCATTTCTTAACCACTGTCTCGCACTGAGTTTCACAAAGGTTTTCAGTGAAACTACTTCAGCAGAGTGGTTGAGAACAGTTCGTCCTGCCACGAACGCGCAGTGGCGTACGGTGACCTTTCTCATGGAGCGTTCACCGATAGTTCAGTACAGAAGGTGGCATTGGCATGTTGTTGAAACATGAAGTATCATAAAGCTTTGATAATAAGTTACACTACAGTTATTCTGGAACACAGAGCTCGAGAAGAGTGATCCACGACCTTTCGGTTCCGTAGGCAGCAGCGCACCTTCAATACTTGTTGTGGAGCTGCAATGTTTCAACTTACCCCATGTTCCAACTCAACTCCACCTACCTCACCTTCCCCTGATCTCTACAACGAGGCTGTGCCTATAAACCCTTACTGCATCATTTGCAGCCAGAACCGTCACCAGAAAGTCTTCAATAGAGGGGCTTAACGCTTGCGCAGGGGGAATGGACATTCTGAAAATTTGATGAAACTCCATGGATTTATAGTGTTTCATAATTCAATTTGAAGTGCTTGGACCTTTGTTTGCGGGGGCTAGTCTCACCAAAGCTCCCTCGTGGCGACGGGACTGTTTGCAGAAAGTAAATTAAGCATTTCTCTGTTCTCCTTTAGCTATACAGTAGTCGCGGTACTGACCACTGTACTGCCTGCTGAATAACTATATGCCTATGAGTAAGCCGGATTATTACGTCGCAGTCGAGAGTTCACCTGAAATTGGTGAACGCCTTGCCATTGTAAAACTGCATGCTACTGCGCTGCCCCATTTTTCTCCATTACCTGTTTGTTGATATCAACCAAGGAGTTCACCTCACCACACGCAATCCAAGAGTTGTTCAACCACGACAAAAGCATTAAAATCAGGGCAAGATTTTCTTGAAATATAATTAAATATAATCGGGCAAAAGTCCAAGGACAAATCTTAAATCTTTATTAAGAGTATTTTAAAATATGTTCATTCGGCGCAAAAATTAAGGTGTTCAGTAAGCGCCTTGAACGCCTTAAGGAAACGCCCCTGTTAGCGCGTCGTACAAGCATGGACAACCGAAACTTTTTCCGAAGTGGTAGCAACAACTTGTGTGGCTTAATGCAACCTCTAGTCTACTTAGTATGAACCGGAGCTGTATTGTCTCAAGCCAATGGTAATGACTATGTGTGTTTTACCACTGTAGTTCTATTCATTTATACAACGGTAACCTGACTTTCGGAGCAAGTCGACGTTGTGCCCCAAGTTCAAGCCCATAAAAGATTCTTTGCAATGCCTGCACCTCTGTGTAACTCCCCAGAGGTACAAAAGACCAATAGACGTATAAGAACAAATTAGATGTTTTCATTTTTCGCCAGTAGCAAACTGGAAATAGTAGAGCTGTAAAGTTAGAATTCCGAATTATGTGATTCCAGATAGAATTTATTTCTTAACTCCACGTGGAAAGTTATTTAAAAGTATGCTACGTTTGATGTCTAGTAGACAAAATGTCTGAAGCAATACACAGAAAAAATCAAAAGAGAAAATATCCATATTTTGTGATAGAAAAGAGTTAATTCCAAAACTCATTACGACACATTTGCCTTATAGTTAAACGGTATGAAATAAAGAAAATATTTCGTTTGCTAAATCTTGTATTGATGACTTCTTGGGAATTTGTCTTGAAAAAATGGAAGTGCTGCGTCTTCTAAAGTTTAGACCAGCTCTGTCCAAGCCGCGGCCCGCGGCCACATGGGGCCTTGTCAAAGGTTTTGTGCGGCCCAACAAGCTTGGCATGATTGTGTTTGTACTATATAATGACAACCTGACCTCATAGTACTTTGATAATCTTAAATTCGACATTTTCGATGCAGTGGCCTTTAGTGCCTGTTTGTTATGTACCACGCACTGGTAGATTTCCACGTGTCCACTGACACCTCGGTGCAAAAGTGATTCCTAGTTCTCTGATTTCAATTCATGTGTTCCTCTGCACTTAACTGATTTCGAAGTACACCCTTGTTGTTACATTAGCACTAAGCTTGCCTATGCATCACAATTTGGGAATGATTGAAAGTACCACACAGTTGTTATCATTGCAGCTAGTATTCAAATGCTTTCAGTAGCTTTAAACTAAACTTTGCTTTGGCGAAATGGAAGCAAGTGATTCAGTGTACTGCCTGCATAAAGATAGTGGCATAATTTTTGGCCTAGTAAGGCATTCGGTTGGACATAAGTGGTCTACACCCTCGCCAGCTAAGGTCTTTTAGTGGAGCTGCTGAGCTGGTTGGAGGACTTAAGTCAAATAAATAGCCTATTAAAGCTTTGTATACCCACAGCAATTTTTCCACTCATATTTTTTATTTTAAAGTCAGGATTTAAATTTCCATGCAGGGAAAGTCATTCCCAAAAGCTTCATATTAGCAATGGTCTGATTATGTCTATACGAAATCGTTGATTACAAACATTCTGTGTGTGTTTGCCCAGTTTTGAACTTTTCAGGAGCGAATGACAGTTATTAACAGGCTGCTCAATCCTTACGGAGTTTTACAATTCACAATAGAAGAATAGGTTTAATCTGATCATGAACTTAAGTGCCACCACCAGGATGAAAAATTTTATTGCATTTATGAAAAAAAAATTTTTTATGCAATATTTTTTTGCCAAATATAAGCAAATTTCATCTTAGCACAGTGGAACATTCAACAATTCAGTTCATTTTGACTCAACCGGCTTTTTTTCAAGTTACGGAATGCATGTTGTGGATTGCGAGGTGCTAATAACGCAAACATTGTTTGCAAAAAAAGCACGAATAACTGGTTTCATGCCTCTGAAGCGCCATCGACAAATACATAATTAATTATAAAAAATAGTTCCGAAATTTTTTCCAANTGGTTTTCGAAAGCTTCGTCAATGTTGATTCAGTGCAACTTCACGCAACAGTTTGCAGTTTTTCGTTGTGGAAAAGAGCCACAGAATTGACAGAAATATACATTTGGTACGCACTGTTTCTTGGGCGTGTCCTCCGTAGTTATCAACGTTGATTCTTTTGATACACGCCACCAAGGATGCAGGTTTGTATGCCACGCGAAAAATCTGGACTAGTATATTGGGTCGGACTTATGACTGACCATATATTGGACTTTGCTTTTTTCTTTTTTTGGATAAACTTCACCCCTTAAGGACACGCCAGCGGATACCACTGGAAAAGACACCTGCAACTTAGACCTCAAAAGTGGCAGATAGTTAATGACTTGTTTTTTATTCTTCATGCATCTCCAAATTACTTTGCTTCATCTTTCCGTTTTTCGCGGCAAGATAATTATTTTCGCAAGCATAGGCCGAGCTCAAGCAAATTTGTAACGTGAATTGCGACAACGGAGCCATAAGCCGTTTCAAAACAATAGAGAAATGAGAAAAATGGAGTAGGCGACTGCAGAGTGCCTGGAAACTGTAAAGCCATTCCTATCGTACCCTGGCTCAGATGTTCAGGACATTCTCAAGTCCAGCGATGATCCGTCGGCGAAGCCGTGTTTTTGGCGCCTATCCCACAGACGGTCGGCATGTTTGATGTCTTGGATAGACGAGCTAAGTGACGAAACTCACACAGCAGTCATTGACAAAGTCAACCTCAGAAAAGCTTTGACTTGCCGTCTAAATCTTCTTATTGATTGGCTTCGTGCGCTGTGACATTTCGAGGTTTTGATACAATGGCGGAGTCCTTGTTTGCATGGCATCTGCCACATCCGTTTGCAGTCGCAAAGTGTCGTCACATGTGTTCTCACAGCCAGTTGAAGGTGAAGGACTGAGTAATCCGTTGAATTGTTTGCCCTGCAGCAGTTTTTAATTGGGAAGACTACTTTTCGATTATGGCTCCATCCTTACCGAACACCGATATAAGTCCGTTTATCAAGTACTTGGATCAAATGAAGGTAGTTTATGGTCTGATAGCGTTCACACTGAAACGAGGTGCTTCGCTTGAGTAGGGTGCTGGTCGATGCTCTGATGCAATCAAAACGTGACACTTACATTCCCCGGAAACGCACGAACTTATCAAACTGTGCCCTTTACGAAGTTCTACTGCCAAAGATTTCAATTAATCTGCTCTCCACCAGAGGTGAACAACCGCTACTTTAAAAATAATGGCGCTCCCCGCTCTTTGCTGAAAACCCTACTTTGCTATAGCGGCGCTGCGGCTACTACATAAAAATAGTAGTGGCGCTACCGCTACTTCAATTCTGAAAGAGTAGGTAGTCTTTTTACGTCCTAATGAATGCTTGTTAACGTTACTAGACATCCATCCTGCACCGTTCTAGGTGACTTTATCAGGTGGGTACAGAAAAACTCTATTGCGCTCAGTAGAAATGATGTTCAACGCGTTGATGTTTATATTCCAAAAATATTTTCAACACTTCTGGTTTTGATATTGATAAATTCCTTGTCACAATTCCATTGTGATGCAACCCTTCGTTTCATTAACTGTTGTTCTTAGAAATCACTTTCAGCAGATTACAAAAAATAAAAATGCCAGTTTGGTTTCATAAGTCACTATGCCTGCACTGATTTTACAAAATTTGTTTGTGCTATTATAAAAAACTGAGATATGCTCTTTAAAACAGGCTGTGGTGATTGAGAATCAATGCAGTTCACAGTTCGTAACGCAAATTAACATTGAGTTCTCAAAAATGAGCGCTGCGCAAAATCGCTGTTAATTCCATATAACACAAATGTACACCACTTGAATCAATCAACAAATAGAAACCTTTGTTAAAATGGCTCAGCGGAAATGAGCGGCGTTGCTTTGAAAGAACACGGAAATTTCAGTATGTTCGTATCTCAAACCAGCTCTTTTCGACTCTGTAAAACTGTGTTTCAATCAATTAACGAAATTGGGTTGGAAAACAGTGTGATCGCATTGTTCCGAGGGCCAAATGACGACTTACTGTATATGGCAACCCGAGGGCGGTATTATAACTACCCGAGGCTGCATTGTGACGCTGACACAACAATGGCGGTACCTGAACCTTACTAGAAACAGCTTTTACATCTTATTTCCTGCGAAAGGTATCGTGAGTTATAGGCAAAGCATTTCTAGCTGTCTCTGCATTTGTTTGAAAGGAACTTGTTCACTTGCTAATCGAACACTTTTAAACCGGTGAATAGACTAAATAGCGTAAATGTTGATCATTTGAAAATTCCCGAAAAGCATCGCGGGCCGCACAGCAGAGATGAGCGGAGTCACATTTTTCAGACTCCGACTCCGCTCCTGCTTCACGCTTTAAGACTCCTGCTCCTGCTCCGACTCCAAAAATTTTTGAAATATCAACTCCGACTCCTATTAACACTCCGAAAATTTCCAAGTAACTCATGTGAAAAAGATACTGTCTATTTTGTCTCATGAGGCAAAATATATGTTGTGGCTATTTTGCCTTTGATAGAACACAAATGGTTGAAATGGTCACGCGACTAGAACAATACAGAGAGACACAACATGTTGAGGTTTAAAGCTGTGGTTTAGCCTATTTTTTACACAATGCAGACAAACAGCAACTAAAAGCTTGCCCTCTTGAATTACACTTTACGGTCAGCTATGTAGGTCATGCATTCCAAACTTGTCATGTGATCGATTCAAACAAATGTGTGCAGCTACTGACAAAACAACTTCAGAACTGTTTTTGTCTCATGAGGCACAATAGAGGCTGCTTATCAAATATACTGTGCAGTGTACACCTTAAAAGCATAGGTCTTACTGAAAATAAATTATGAAGTGGAAACCACTGAAACACTAGTTTAGTTAGTAGTTCAAGCTTCAATATAGATGACAAGTATTTGAAGTGAGTGTTAATTTGCAATTTTTACAAGACTCATTTTAAATCTCCGAGGACAGGAGCTGATCACTTGTTCACAAATATTGAATCTTACTTTAACCTCATCATCATGTGCTCAGATAAAACTCTTAACTATGACTATGCCAAACTGAGCCATTAACATGAATGTGCAAGCAAATCATACAAAACATAGTAACAATATGAACATTTGCATTACACATTTACACATAACTTAGGCTACAATCCCTTTCAAATTTACAATCATAGGCAACAGCGATGCAAGACAATATACCGTATATACTCGCGTATAGGTCGCACCGGTGGATAGGTCGCACCCCTAGTTTGTGATTGTCAAAGTAGGTAATTGTGGTTGATCTGTATATAGATCACACTGTAATTTGGTAAGTTACACGGCTCATTCTAACGCAAAAACTATCAAATATTTATTTTTTTTAAACCTTAGTTACAAATACCATGAACAGTAACCCCAAAGTAAAACTCATGACAAAGCAAAGTGCGTGCTGCTGAATTGCTGAAATGGCTTGAATTGTCTTAATCTGTAGATGCGCGCCAAGGGAAATAACTTTGGTTCCGCACTGGTGAATATCTGAAAAAAAATCCAGGGAGTGAAGTAAAACAGCTAAAACGCAGATAGCTTATTGGCCCTTTTTTCTGCGTGGTAAATTAAGGGAGTGAAGAAAAACAGCTAAATTCCATGGACATCCGTTAACAAGAGGACTGGTGTTTGTATTTATGTCCAGTGTATAGGTCACACCTAATTTTTGTCTCAATTTTTTGGTAAAAAAGTGCGACCTACACGCGAGTGTATATAGTAGGTTATCTTCAAAGCTGCAACTATCAGGGCAAGCAGCCAACTTTGTTCAGTATGGTTCCAATATGTGAGCAGAGGTTGGCCTATGCAAGCAATGGCTAGACTAGAAATCTGCACAAGAGACAATGCGAACAAACATTGTATTCTGTACTACTGCACATTACTTCTAACATCATGGTCAAATCCTGTCACTAGGCCTACAGTACAGTCAACAATGTATAGGTCATTTCGGCACACTGTTACTTCTCTATAATCTGTTTTGTTAGCCATTGTTTCTTGTCATGTGTCTTGTGTCAATGCCCACATCATTAGCCAAACATTCTCATAGTTACGGCATGGATTTCGAAATTCCCGAACTGCATTGTCACTTACACAGTGTATTTTGCATTGGCTAAGCCATAACTTTAAAACCATCATTAATGGTGAAATGCTCGGTACTCCCACCCAGTGTCACACTTTCGTGATATATGACAACACTGATCAGAAAACACGTCTAAAATTAATTCCATTCTGTTTGACAACAAGCATCATTACAGAAATTAGGTCCCTTAAAAATTTCGATTGGCTCCTGCACAGACCTGAATGTTGACTCCTGCTCCGGCTCGAACACAAAATATTGACTCCGGCTCC
>JGI24022J15233_10004323_pt1 | contig 14626 bp, 9 predicted proteins | sample Ectturendosymbi2_FD_15233 | JGI IMG/M metagenome (IMG submission 15233) | reverse complement strand
GGGCCGCGAGCCGTAGTTTGGAGGCCCTGACTTAGAGCAAAATCGCTACTCGACTTCGATTGAACATGTCTTGGTGTACATCAGCCGCGCGTAAATATGAAAAGCGCCATAGTTATAGCGCCCACGATGACGTCTTGCTCAATTGCAATGTTGGCTGCAAAAAGCAACTTGCACATCGTGTTACCATCAACCACTAATGCAGGAAAGGTTTACGATCAAACGGTGGCCTTGATCCAAAGTTGGAACTTCACTAACAAAAGGTTTGCAACTTGTCAATTCAATGAAAGACATGCTTTTTACTTGCCGGCTTAAATCTGAACACAATTGCTCAGGAAAAAAACGCCAGACAAATGCACGTTTTATGGATGATGCGTTGAAAACAAGGGACATTAAATATTCAAATGTTGAGGCTGTTATTTGCCTTCCTATCAAAATTTCTGGCTACCCACCTGCGCGGTGGGGCGGTTCGCACCACAGCCCCCGTCAGTCAGGCCATTGAGTATTGCCCCTAGCTCTTCCAGTAACGACTGCACCGCAGAGAGATCATTTAGTGATTTGTGTAGAGTGAAAACATGGCTTCGATCAAAAGTGCCAGATGATGAACCCTTGTCCTGCTTATGAATGGCGAGCGTTCACGGTAAAAATTCAGCAAAGACAAGCGAGGTTTTATTGAAACTGCGATTGATTCCTTCATAATTGATCTGTTATGAATGTGGTGTGTTATGAACATGGTCCCTTATGGACGGGTCTGTTTCGGACGGACACCATGGTGTAAATATCGTGATATACCTGGATATTGCTGCCAACGAAGCGCACTTGTGTGACTGTTGCCGTAACATGGAGCATTTTCTTTGTGGTGTTGAAAGAGTATAGCGTTTTGTGAACCTCCATGTGCATTGCGTCGTCAGCAGTCTGAAAAGGATAAGCAGAATGTCGCCGTTGCCCCTCGAAAAATTTATGCGGACGCTCATGCTTCTCGAATGTCGTTTAGTGCATTCGTTCGTATCTTCAGTTGTCTGAAAATATACTTACATAAATTATGCAAAATGTTTTGTTCTTTTTTCTGAGGTTGTTTCAAGACGAATGTCATCGCAGTTCTAATCTTGATTACTTTCAATGTAATCGTAATCGATGACGTTGTGGTTTTGTTTAATCGTAATCGTTCATGCAAAAAGTAATCTTAATCGATTACATTTGTAATGTAATCGTCCCAAGTCTGAATTCACCAATTTCATGCAGACTACTGCCATGCGTTAGAGTAATTTGACAAATTTTCTTTTCCAATCACAAACACAATATCGCCAACGAATTTCCATGGAACAAACTTTACACTTTATGCATACACTGACTATGGTCAGTTAGCAGTGAAAACTTTGCAAAAACCGAAGCAAATTTAGAAAAGTGCTCAGTGGTAAGCCCAAATCAAATGCCATGGAAGAAAAGGTGCACTGTCATAGATTATGTAACATCTCTATGTGGTGATTTTTACGCCAAAACTGTAAAACCCTGCATTTCGGAAAAAGTTTGTCGTTTGTCGTTAACCTTAAACTTACCACAAACGGGTTAACAGTCCTTGTCTCCTTGTCCCGGACTTTGCTGAAAACACGCCACCGTCCCGAAACATGGGCAATACTCCCTTTGTTTTTCGCTTGCACAATAGTTAGAAAGTATCTTTTTTCATCTTTAGACACATATTTGCACTTGGATTGATGCAACTATGAATAAAGCAGGCGCATATCAAAATGGATCTCTTACAGAGGAAAAAGGATTTTCTTTTAATCCTATACCTGGAGGAGGTTCCTTTATGATTGGACAGGAGCAGGATACTGTTGGTGGAGGATTTCAAATGATAGATACGCTTTGGTAATAAAAATTATTTTAACGTGTTTTATACAGCTGCGTGAACTGTGCTTGTTTTTGATCAATTTTGTAAGTTTCTGAGTTTTGAAAGACTTGCTGTAGAAAATTGTGGTTTACTTAAATTCTACGCACGACGAAATGCTTTTCTTTCTAAAACCTCTTGCATTTAGATTACTGCGCTATCTCTGCAAATATTGCCTTAATCAAAGGACCCAGTGAACTATCTTTTTCTATGTGTGCTGCTACAAAACGTATGTGCGATAAAAACTTTGTCACAAAGGATTTGGCAAAACGGGACATGCTGGAAAACGAAAATCGTTTCTATCAAAGTTTTCGGCACTTTTGTGGTGGGTAACTTCATTGCTTGACTGTCTGAAATACCAGCTCAGCGCTGAAAGATTTACAGAGAAGCCACCGCGCTTTATTCTTGTGTCTGGGGCTGGAGACAATTTTTTCGACGTCCACGAAACAGAAATTGAGATCAGCACGATCGCAATCGGTGGTGACTTGAACTCCATGGATTTCAGACTTTTAAAACAATTTGTTTGCCTAAAACTTTCAGTTTTCAACCACAAAAAAGTTCTTCAGTGTATAGATTTTACAGCTTCTTGCGTAATTTATCTCGACCTTATCTTAATGAGGTACGAAGTCCTCGCTTTCCGACATTGTTTTAGCGAGCATATTATAAAGGAAAGTTTGTTGTAACAAGGATAAGACCATTATATTCTGGATCTCCTTTCCTACATTGTAGGTGGTTCATATGATAACAATAGAGTAAGGGAAGAGATTGATGTTTTTCACTTACCATGTCATAAGACATAAATGAGCTTTTTATACTGCCTTTAACCCTGGTTGGTAAACAACGCTAAGCGTTTTAGCCTGTTTTTTCCGCTTTATTACCGAGAGAAAGCAAGCTTACTCAAAAGTCTATAAACCAAGACATTTTTTTAAGATTTTGCCTGATACACTTCGGAATTCTGATAGATCACAAAACTACCAGAATCTTATCTCATCCAGCCTCCAGACAAGACAAACTTTTGACAATTTTTTTGGCAAATATGTCGGTGTCGACCTGACATTTCGAAACGTACAAATGAAACCAGCTGAAAACTTTGAAAACTAGTTTGAAGAATACTAATCTGTCCAAAACCTGATAAAAAGATTTTCATTTTTCACGACTTTTCAAACCATGCAGCAGCGTGAGGTTTTTCTCTGATTGTCGGCAACTAAACAACGATTGCATGCAAAATACGAATAGACTCACTCGCACACACTCAGAAAAATGTAACCAACTGCTATTTTTCATCTGTAGCAGACACGTCACATTCAAAATGCGTGTCAATGCTCTGATAGTTTGCACAGAGGAGCATCTGTTTACCGACGCGACCCGCAAAACGTGTTTTCCCAAAAATACTTTAAAAAACAAGCGTGACATGAAACACAAGGGATCGATAAATAAACAAGAACACTTAATGTCACTTTATCTAAGGCAGTCGCTTGTGGGTGCTTCATATCTTAGAGTGAAAATGAAAAACTGGCAAAAATTAGCAAGTATACTGGGTGACGTAATGGCGACAAGCGATTCAGTGACGCCACGAAAAGGCCACATGGCGATTTGAGACTAAGTGATGTCATGATATGCAGGGGCGTAACGAGGTTAGATGGCGCCCGGGGCAAGAAGCAAGTTTGGCGCTCCCATGTTCGAACCTGAGGTCTTTCGGAAGCAAATGTACTGTTGAAGAAAGTACTTGTGAGATTGATGGGACTTTTTGGCGCGCCCAGCAGTGATTCGGCGCCCGGGGAATTACGCTCCTTTGCCTCCCCTCGTTACACCACTGATGATATGTGAGCCAAAAAACACACGTGATAATTCAGCGGAACTAACACTTGTCAAAAACCGAACGATCGGTCATATTTAATCATTTCGAAACTGGTCTAAAATTGATTTGTATTCGAAACGTTCTGTTGCAGGCCTTTTTCACAGTACCTCGTGTATGGAGTTGCCACGTTTTTAAACAGTCACACAAACCTAACAGAAGAGTTGACGCACTGTCTCTGAACAAAGACATGGCAACACAATTTCGCGTGGAAACTGCCAAACCAAATCTAATTAATTTGTAGCTACGAGGAAATTTGAAAGAAACAATGAAGCTTGTTTTGAAATGATCATTTTAAGGATTGAAAAATGGAGCTGGTGCACCTTGGGCTACCACTGGATATAACTTTGTGAGTAGGTCATCCCTGTCAAAAGCATGCACTGCTTGCAACTATAAAATTTGTTTCGACAGGGGCAGCATATCGAACCTGATGATTTGGCCTCGTGTTCTATCTTCGTCAGAAATCCGCAACATCGCACACAACTGCATCTGCCCCAGAGACTATTCTGTTGCATTAACACCGGACAAAGTGGAGATGGTGGAAAACGTCGACTATGTCTTTGCTGGAACATGCCTCGCTGTGTAACAATTATTTCAACTTCGCGTCATATTAATAACATAATCTATAAAGCTAGGCCGCATTACTTCGTAAAGTTGTTACAATGTACATAATGCAATTTGGTTATAACCAGGGGTGCAAACACCTGAAATTTTCGGGGGGAAATGATATTGCAACTTGTTTCACCCATCAACCAAAAAAGGTTATTGGCGCTTTCCAAATGTTTTTGCACTCGTATGTTATAATGAACTCTGTGCACACCACATATTGTTATAACGCAATATATGAAGAAAGCTTCCTGGCTTCGGTGATTCCAACTTAAGCAAGGGCTATACATGTCCCAGTATTTATTTCTAAAATAACACTTTGTCTTGTCCTGAACTATACGCCTGGAAACATGTACTGTTCCTCAGACAACCAACATCTCGTTGGAAGAGCATGTTTCTCGCCCCCAGTCGTTTCGTTGTCAACAAATAGACCTATACGCCATTACGAAACCACTGTTGCATTCTCTAGATCAGGGGTGTACAACCCATGGCCCAAGGGCCAAAAGTGGCCCTGGCGCTGACGTTTTGTGGCCCGCGGAAAGGTCCAGATTTCAAAAGTGTAATAGCAAGGTTCTGTGAGTGGCCAACGAGTTGTATAACCCGCAGACCCTGACACTTGCAACTGTGGCCCGTGGATCAATCTGGTTGTGTGCATTTGACCCGGCAGTGTTGCATGGTTGCATACCCCTGCTCCAGATTTACAGCATTTACAGCCGACTAGGTGGTTCTCTTGTCATAATGATCGCTTTTAATCTCATGCTTTTAAAAAAACTTTTTTTTCCAATCTAACGCCTTTCTGGTTGTTGCTGACTGATATTTGAAGTAGTTCAGTACGCATGTATGTTTGGTGGCCATGCTTGCCGATGCCGAATTCTATTGCCTGACAATAAAACGTACTATGATGTTATTCATGTTTATAATAAAGAAACGCTAAGTCGCAAGGTCGCATCTGAACCAATTTAACAAGACACACTTTTGCAAGTGCTGTCATAACAAAGTTAATACAGTTAACGTGAAGCATGAAAGGACAATGTTTGGAGCTTCCAGACGATGCGTGTCATTATATGTTACGACACAGTTAACAGTGCATGGGAAATTTTGAATTGGTTTCGAAATGCAAATATTAATTTGGCGAAATGAGCTTGGGGCTTAAGTGTCTTGTCTGCCTTTACATCCGCTGGACAATGGGCCAAAGCAGCGATTATCAACTTTTGCAGCTCGAGCAGCAGGGACGTGCAGAGGGGCAACTGCAGGACGTGCCTCGTCAGTCTTTCGTGGGACATTCTGGACACATGGCCGAATCAACGTAGCTGGAATCTCTCGATTCAGAGGAGAGTGGTTTGACATTCAGGGCTTTGCGAATTCAGAGCTGCGCACTTTGTCGCGAAGTGTCACACCATGAATTTTTCACAAAAATCTCATCTCTGCCGCTTGCGCTTGAGATAATATTCTTTCGGTCATTACACAAGAACCATGAGCACAGGGGGAGGATCGGAATAAAGATCGATTTAAAAACTGACAGCTTTACAGAGTTTGAAAGCTCCCAATATGTCGCGTTAGCTTTACCAATCCGTGTACCAGTCTCGCTGTTCCGCCTTCCATCCCTCGTATGTATCACCCAAGGTACTGGAACTTGTCCACATGCTAAAGGATGCTAAAGGCCCTGTTCAGAAGATGCTAGCAGGACCAAATTGTCCACAAAATGTAAACAAATGATCCTGCAGCTTCCAATAGTGACACCATCGCCGACTCGGCTGCAACTGTCAATCCAATCCATATAGACCAGTGGTCTTCAACCTTTTTTGTAAAATCGCCCCCTTACAGAAACTTTACTGAAATATCGCCCCCTACCGGTAATTTTTGTGCTGTCTGAAAATATTATTTTGGAAATGATTCACTTCTAATGAAATATAAATGGGCAATCTAGTTAACACAAACAAAACGAATGCAAATGCATTTGTTATAAATTCCAAATTAACAGCTGGTTCCAACTAATGCTAACCTTTGGGTTGGTGTTTATCTGCATAGCTTTTTCAAAGCAGGCTGCAAGTTGCTCAGTTTAAGTTGCATGGCGTTCCCCGGTCTTGTTCATGCCAATGCTATTGCAGTATTTATTACGTGTGTGCAGTACTTAGCAGAAACCTTGCTCTGCAAATACATCATTGGAAATGCCAATAATAAATAGTTTCACTTATTCTCAAAGCTCTGGATAACTCTCACTGCACTTGATTCAACAATTTCGCCTTCCGTTTGTATGAAATACAGCACGGGTTTCATCGTCACATTGGATGTCAATGAGACATTCCTGGATGGTGGAATCCATTCGCTTATGCCAGCTAGCTAGCTGGCGAAAAAGTATTTCACCCACTAACGTTCTTCGCAATTTAACTTGCGGCGTGATCTCCACAACATCATGATTTCATAGCAAGCATCATACAACAGGTGGTAAAGGATTTTTTGAACTCCTTCGTTTAACCAAGATCGGGTGTTGGGATTCACTCGCCGGTCTAAGTTGCTCCTTTTCTAGGATATTGTTCTGTTATAATCTGTCATAAGTCAGATGAACGCAGTACAGCTATATCCACAGTACAGCAAAACACTCGAACTGACTGAAAAACACGATAAGCGCGTTTTATAACTTACGGCTAGCTGTAATTAGTTTCACTAGCCATTAATTGCTACGGAAATCGTCTCGAAACAGTCATATTTTCAGTATTTTACAACAAAACCCACTTAGGTACATTGTTTAACTGAAGGTATTCATCAAAGATTATAAAACTCATGATAACGGAACGTGACATTTTTTGCCTACGAAACAATGATTTGCCAATGCTGTACCGAAAACCATGAAAACTTGTTTCAAGGCAGTTTTGCAAATAATAGCACATAGGATTGGAGGAATTTGTGACAACTCACGCCGAAAAATAATTAGGCTAAACTTGAAGGCAACTTGCAATTAATATTCACTATCGCCACGTAAGTCGATGCGATGATTTAAAGGTAGCACAGCCCCGTCGCCACGGGAGGTTTTGTCAATTTTTACAATGTCAAGCCCCGTACAAACGCAAAACCCCCATTGAAAACTTTCTGGTGACGGTTCTGAGTAGCAATATTGTGATTTTTGGGCTGTTTTCAGTATCTTCAGAGAATCTGAAATTTTTTCTCTTTAGAAATTAGAGTTTGGCCGGTTGTGTATTTTCCAATAGCTATATCAGTATTGGTTGCTTTCAACCAATATCCATATCAATATTATTAAACTAATTAATACATACAAGAAACATCCAAAACCCCGCATTCTGATGTATATAGGCTGACGAATGTTATTGCTTGCTGTGCTTTTTGTGACGTTGGTCATCCGACGATTGGGTTAACCAACCTAGCAAACTACTCAGTACAACGATTTCTCCACTCTTATCTCATTTTAAATATTATAAGATTTGTGTCTTAAGACACAACAAAATGCCACACAATGCATACATTCATAATCTTCGTGAGAACCGCAATGCTTGACTCCCAACCATTGACAATCTCAGATGGTCTTGGATAGTTGGTGCAGTATAGTGTTACACAGAACAATGTTATTTTGATTGCAGTCCGATATATGTGCTCTACAAACTTTGCTACGAACGATGTAGTCGAAAGTGCATCAAATATTTTCATTCCAAACTAACAAAAATTCTTTAAAACAATTCCAAATTTTAGTACGTTTAAACCTGCAGAAATCGCCCCCCTGGAAGCTGAACTCGCCCCCCAAATCTCGTAAATCACAAAATAGCCCCCACAGCGCATAAAATCGCCCCCTGGGGGCGATTTCGCCCAGGTTGAAGACCACTGTTATAGACTATGAAGCAGAGTGGTGACAGCACACACCATTGTCGGAATCCGACACCTGCGGTGAACGGATCCGAATGTGATTGAACTCAGCCGACACGAACACAAACTTCTGAGCAGTAATACAGTGACTTGACGGCCAAGTAACAGGCGGCCGTCAACACCGTACTCCCGCAACACTCCCTAAACCTTTATCACGAGGAACCAGTGCCGGATTAACAATAGTAGCAAACTTAGCAATTGCTACGGGCCCCGCGGTCTTCAGTGTTAAATTTTTTCTTTACTACTAAGATGCCAGTATTTTGCTCAAGTTGCCATCAGGGATATCTAGGAGTTCTAGATATCCCAGGTTACCATAAGTAGTTCAGCAAAGGTTTTCAACTGAATGTTTTACAAACTACTGTGAATTGAAAATTAAAGTTTTTACAGTCATTTGCGAAAGTATGGGACCACCCAAGCAATGAGGCCAAATTGCACCAAATTCCGGATGTTGCTTGATTGCATCGTAATGAATTGGATTATTTTTCATAATATTGCATCACACTGACCTGCTATACATATATATAAGTTGCGCCACCTTCTTTTCGGTTCTTGCAAAGTGATTTGACATCTATTCACCATCAACTGAGTAGCGTATATTTGGCAGTGTGGGCCATCCACTATCTGTCAACTCTGCTATAGACCAGTTCAACTCTGCTATAGACCAGTTAAGCCATCCCTATTAGACAGCTAAGCTAACATTGCAAGCGTCGATTTCGTAATTACTCACTGCAGCATTTTCGTATCATACTTCCTTAAGCTTTTGTGGTTATTTAGGTAAATTACGGCGATGAATAGTATCACTGAAATTTTCCACTGCAGTTGCAGATAGCTATTAGCACTAATAGGGCCAGAGAATTTGGACGTCAATGTGCATTTGGTAATACTGTACAAAAAGAAAAAGCAAAGGAAGAAAAAGAGGCCAACTCATGCTACCAAAAGCGCGCAAATTGACAGCGTCGTTCAATGTCCAAACTCGAGAAGGTGATGCTGCTGTGGCAGTTGAAGCTAGAAACACAGAAATGCTTACTAGACGTGCTACTGACGTGAAAGCACGGTAGAGCAACAGCCAGGTTCTAGCAAATATAAAAAACATGTGAAGAGGAAAATTATTCCAACGGTATCGGTGAATGGCCAAACAATCTAGACTTAGAGGATTATGATCGTGGTTATTGGATAGCCACGGGAAGTGATGAATGTCAACAGTGATTTTACTTCATCCATGCAATTGCATGGCAATAAAAAGGCATATCAGAGTTGCCAGAATTCCAATTTCACAACAGGCAATATGCTGGAAATTGACTATGTTGTTCAGAAAGAAAACGAAGCTTATTCAGTTTCATGCACCACCTTCTCTTCGATACTTTCAAGCTTATCAAATGTGGAGGCAGGGCCGGATTAAGGGGGGGGGCCAACGGGGGCAATTGCCCCGGGCCCTCTGCTTCAAGGCGGCCCCCCGTGATGACATTTGATTGTTTTAAATAAAACATTCCTTTGAAAAATTGTCGTGATTCAAAAGAAATACAAAAATACAACTCTATATTCCAATGTTGCGTTGAGTATCATCAATGATTTCTCTGCAAATTTGACTTTCTGCCAGTTTTAGTAATCACTACTGAATATAAATATTTTCGGTTTCGTTCAATGCAAATGTATTTGAATTTTGCTTGCAACTTTTCCTAATAATCGTTTTTTTGGCATTGGTGTATGTACTCGTGCATCACGCCTACTGCACAAATGTCGCGAAAACGATATTATTTGCGTGCTTAAAGCTAGTTCTGCTGTGGTTGCTGAATAGTATCAACGATTCCGTAACTTCTTGTGCCGTCTGGAGGTAGCCACAGCCGAACTGCGACCTTTGCTCGTCATAAAGGGTAACGTACTTTTCTTCCGATGTTTACTATTCTTGCGTTACACCATAAACATATGAAGCTAGTCAAGCCATTTGTCATTGCCTGTTCCGTCAGAAAAAGTTTTTGATCAGTCGATTTGTCGAACGAAAGAGCAGAAAGCGAGATTGCAGTTGAAGAATTTGTTCGACAAAACTCTAGCGCGATGCCGAAATCTGTAATGCTATCAGGAGCAAAAAATGGCAAAGTTTCCAAGGAGAAAAAACGCAAGAATCTGGCAGTGTTAGCTAAAACGCCGCGACTGAAACGTTTTTTTCCAGCAAAGCTTTTAAGTAGCAACGTTGAAACAGTGGCATTAACCAGGGCACCTGAAAATGTAGGTGAAAATCAAGACAAAGGCTTCAAAGCACCTTTCACACTCAGACTGGCTGGCCATATTGACATGTTATTTTTTCGGTGTTTTTGTTTGCAATCTCTGGTTTCTGCATATTGTTCTGGTGTGAATGTTGTTTCTTGCCGAGTCACTCTCTAGCCCAGTGGTCTTCAACGTGGGCGAAATCGCGCCCCATGGGGCGATTTCATGCGTTGTGGGGGCGATTTTGTGATTTACGAGATTTGGGGGGCGATTTCGGTTTCCAGGGGTTGATTTCTGCAGGTTAGAACATGCAAGCGAATTGCACGTTGCCGTCAAGTTTGGCGCAGTCAATTTTCGTTGTGAACTGTCACATATCCCTCCGACGTATGTGTTATCATTGGCAAAATTGCCTTGAAACAAGACCTCATGGTCTTCGATAAAGCATTGCCAAAGCATTGTTTCGCAGGCAAAAAATATGGCAGTCCATTATCATGCGTTTTATAAGCTTTCGTTAGTACCCTGAGTAAAACAGCGTAGTCCTACTGAAAGGTGTTCTGTTGTAAAAAAACTGGAGACATGACTGATACAAGACAATTTACGTAGAAATTGACTGTTAGTAAACCTCGGAACAGCTAGCCGTAAGTTGCAAAACGTGATTATCGCGTTCTTCAGTCACTTCGAGTGTTTTGGATCTGTGGATATAGCTGCACTGTGTTCATCTGACTTATGACCAGGGTTGTAGTGGAGCGGGAACGCGTGGGAACGGCGTTCCTACACCTTTTTCATGTTTTGCTTTATGATTAGTCCGAAGTTCTTTCAAAATGGCTAGTTTTTAAGTGCGTTCCGACACCTTTTTTTGTTAGCGCTACATCCCTGCTTATGTCAGAGTGTAACAGAACAGTAGGCTAGGAAAGAAGTAACTTAGACCGGCAAGTAAGCCCAAGCACCCAATCTTGTCTAAACTAAAGACTCCAAAAAATCCTTTTCGCCACCTGTTGTTTTGAGGCTTCCTTTGAAGTCATTCTGTTGTGGAGATCACGCCGAAAGTTGCACTGCGTAGAAAGTTATGGGTGAAATAGCTTTTTGCCAGCTAACTAGCATAAGCGAATGCGATACCACCATCCAGGAACGTCTCAACTTTCAGGAGAAGTGAAGCTGATATTACTGGCGTTTCCCACGACGTATTTTCCTGACCAAGGTTACTGCCAATTACTGCACACGCGCAATAAATACCCCAATCGCCTTGATATGAGCAACATCGGGGAAGCTCCATTTAAACTGACCAACTTGCAATCTGCTTTGAAAAAGCTTGCAGATAAGCACCATCGCGATGTTCGCATTAGTTGGAATGACCTGTTTTTTTGAAAATTAATAACATTTATTCTAAAAATGCATTTGCATTCGTTTTGTTTTGTGCTAACTGGAATGCCCGTTTACATTTCATTAGCTCTGAATTATTTTCAAAACAAAATACTTTTTCAGAAAAATTATAGGAAGGGGGCGATTTTCAAGAAAAGTGCCTGGAGGGGGGCGATTTTACAAAAAAGGTTGAAGACCACTGCTCTAGCCTGTCGAAATATTTTTTCTTAGTAAGAATATACTGTATTGTTTATATCATAAACTCTCTTCTCGCAGCTAACTGTATGTGCAGTTGAGCACCGGATTTATTCGATTGTAAGCCGCAGCTTATGAAGCACTTTTTTCATCATTTCATGCGGCTTACAGTGAAGGGCGGCTTACATTTTTTATTTTTTTACTTTATCGAAAGGTATAGGTGACGCTCAGTCTTTCCTCACGTACATTTTGTCGACCAAATTATTCTCTCACATTCGATTTTCTTTAGCATCACGTGCACATCCGTCACAGGAGGGATTATGATAAACAGAAGGCAGTTGTAGTGGTGTAAGCATCAGGCCCAGGGACGCCGGAACGAGGGTGCATTGCGGGGGCACTGCCCCCCTGCCCTTTGAAAGGTGGGACAACGGGGGCACAGGTGCCCTAACACACTAGTATCATAAGTAATTTCATGAATTATCAAGATAAATTTGAAACAAATTTATTGAGAGCTATTCGCGCACACCTAAAATTCAGAGTGATTTTCTATAATTTCTGTTATTAGTTTTGAATTCAACATTGTAAACGTGGAAAGAATGACTATTTATTATGGATATGGCTGTACTTTTATACTGAATTCAAGCAAGCAGTTTTGTACTTGTGGTACGTCAAAGCCATGTGCGTCAGCAGTAGCGTCGAAACAGGGGCGAATCCAGGAGGGGCGATCGCTCCCCTAAAACCTACGAGTTACCTATTTTCCATGATTATGTACAATTCGGAAAACAGCATTCGCAATACATGGCCAATTTGTCATCCATTGTTTTGTCACAGAAGTGTTGTGAAGTATACTTCATCTTTCTTAAAGTAGTGAACCCGTAATGAGACTTGACTAACAAATATTACTGAAATGGCAACCCTAACCTTATTGGCTGGATCTGCCCCGGGGTCAAAACGGGCATTTGCCCCTATCTGGAAATTGGGACTAAGAACTAAAACTTTCTAGAAAAATTGACGTCAGCAGCTCAATTCCGATTAATTGATTTATTTCTTGCAATAACACTTTATTTGCCGGTACGACACTCACAAGCCACAAGAGCCAGATTCACTGTTCTGGTGTCATGCAGTGCTGAGCTTGCAGTTCACTTATGTCCGCTCCTTTGCCTGCAGGCATAGGCCTAGCCACGGGGGGACTAGGGAGCAATGTCCCCCCGAATTTTTAAAACAGTCATTTGGGCTTTGAGAGGCGGTATCACAAACAAAATAGTGTTATTCGCCTAAAATCAAACATTTGGCCCCGGAAATTTTGGGCTGGCCAGGCTACTGCCTGCAGGGAGAAGTTGCCAAACTTGCGAGTGGATTATTTTACTGTTGGTCTTTATCTTGTAATAATAACATGGCAACAAGTCTTCAAATGTTCACTTCAAGTTACGATATTAGGCGTTTTGTTGCATGTGGCTCTTGAACGCAGACATCTTGGCACGTAACGTAGCGAGATAGTGACTGCTGATAGCGGCAAGCAGGGACATCGGAGAGCGGTGGAATTGAATCTCTGACCTTTCAAACGAGGGATAACGGGGGCAAAGGTGGCTTTTCATAAGCAATTTTATGCTTTATGAAAATCGAATTAAAACAATTGTCTACAGTTTCTTTTATTATGTTTGAAGTCAACACTATTGCTGAACTGTAGCAAGCATAATTGACAGGCCCTAACCAGATTGGGACACCAGGGGAGGCGAAGCGCTTACTTAGAGCCCAAATTTTTTAAACTACTGTACGTCCATAACATTTTTCCAGGTAGGGGCAATTTTTTTTCAGGGGAGGCTCAGCCCCTGCGCCCCTCCTAGTTAAGGACCTGATAATTGGCAACGAATTTTTGGTTTTCATAAGTTTCCATTGCCCTTAATTTTTTTTCTGCCCCCCTCCCTGCCCTACCGACGTTCCGGCGACCCTGATCAGGCCCTTAACCAGCTGGTGAAGTACGAAGGGTTTGTGGCCTGCACACATCCTCAAACTAACACTGTACCGTCCGGGCACTCAGTCACAAAGTAAAATACGGTTGTAGTGCTAAAAAAAGGGGACTAACACTGGTATAAACAATCTGACTGCATCAAAGTGCGCAACCATACATTGTTGGTCTTTTTGCATCGTTCAAGAAACAGATACACATTTTTTAATATGGCCTCAAAGGTAGGAATGTTACATTGAACTTGATAACTACTAACACTCGCTCGCCACGGCAGGTTGTACAGAGCCCTGCAACCAAAGTTATGGGCCGCACGCAATCAGATGTATGCCTTCCTGAAATCACACCAATAATTATGATGCATACATGGACCTACAGAAAGAAAGAGTACATTTTTCACTGCGTTCGACCATCGGGAAAAAGAAGCTAGCAGCTTGTTTACTGCTTCATATTGATATCGCATTTGTCTCTGAATGTCTTTGTCATCTGAAAGCTCAATATCTAATACAATCCCCAAATATTTGTAGCAAGAAACAGATTTTACTTTTAGTACACCCAGTGTCAGCAACGGGATGGCCGTGCTTTTTGCCGTCATAGCCTTGAACATCATACAAACAGTTTTGCTGCAGTTGAAAATAATTTCATGCAATCCTGCATCAGCCTGACACACATCTAGTATTCTTTGCAAGCT
>JGI24022J15233_10004321_pt1 | contig 14629 bp, 12 predicted proteins | sample Ectturendosymbi2_FD_15233 | JGI IMG/M metagenome (IMG submission 15233) | reverse complement strand
CCCGCACAAACCCAAAGCCACCCCCCGCAGAAACGCAAAGCCCCCTATTGAAAACTTTCTGGCGACGGTTCTGGTCAGAGGCCGGCTGGCTCAGTATTCTTGCGCATCTGCCTCACAGTTCTTAGGTTTTCCAATCACGTTCAAGCTGTTGCTGTGAGCAAGGAACCTCAGACCTAGCTGACGTAGGCCTAAAGCTGCTTCCTTCACTGAATACATACAATACATGTGATAGGCCTATGTGTGGTATGCCATCATATTATTTATGATTTATGACTGTGCCGTGAGCCTCACAACATTATCTGTTCAACTGCACATATATGCAACATGCAACAAACCGTATGGCAAAATATGTTCATCCAAACACTAGTTAAAATTAAAAACAAAAGCTTTTTTTTATTTGCCTGGCATGGATTCTACTAATATGNCGTAGATACCCTCAGTATACTCAATTCCCTCTGTTTACATCTAATAAAGCAAATAAATGAAATGCCTTCTTTTGCAAANTTTTCAAGCAAGTTAGTTACTCATCAACTCTCACAAACTAAAGCACGAAATTACTAGAAACNGTTTGTTGATTTNTATACATTTAATGACTTTTCTATGACACATCAAACATTTACATTCAATAGCAAGGAAGTATAATTTTATTAATATTGTTAAAAACGTCAAAGCTTATTTGCCCAAAATAATTGAGATTTTGCCCAAAGTTTCAACAAATCAAAACTTTTGGGTGTGGACGTGCAGTCCCTGCACCCGCAGCTCCAGCACCACTGTTACAGACTGCATTGTTATGCCAATGCACCGTGTTTTTCAGAGGAGCCTTGCAAAGAAAGTGTGAGAGACATCACTATTTAACTATTCAAACTTACACAAAACAAATGGAAATCTCATCGACACGTTTGTACAGCAACTGCTCGATCTCTGTTCACCAAAACAAATACGGGGCAGGATACTGGTCTTATTGCGTCGTATCATATTTTTTTCTTATTGCAAAAACGGATAACTCGCACAGTATTGGAGAGGATCTTGTGCTACCAGCCGCAAAAGAAGTCATTGAAACAGTCATGCATCAAAGTGCGACCTCGGTTTCAACAGTGCTTCTGAACAATGATATAGCTTAACGTCGCATTGATGAAATCAGTGATGATGACTGAAAAACCTTATTGAGATTCGTGCCGTGAGAACACATTCTCTGCAAGTAGATGAATCCACATTGTACGAAAAAGTATCGTTGCTTCTTTTCTGGGATATGGGCAATTTTTTCATGATATACGACTTCGAAAAGAAATGATGTTTGCAATCTGTCTTCCTACAGATGCTCAGGCACTAAGGTGCACCGGCTATGGTTGAGAAGCAACGAGGATTCATAGCACCTACGAAAAGAGAAATTTCTAGACTTGTTGCTGTTCACTTCGTAATTCACGGGCAGCATTTGGTTTCTCGGCATCTCAATTAACTGCATCACTGAATATTGCGATAAAATGCTTCAACAAGATAAACGCTCATGCTCGCAACGATAGACTGTTTCGCTCACTTTGTTGAAAAACGACGAATATTTTGAGTCTTTTAATACATACTGAGGTACGTTTGCTTTCATAGGGTGCNTGCCATTTTTATGCTCTTTCTGATTCAGTTAGAGAACTCCTCATTGGCATTGACGATCAGTTGGCTAAAGCAATGAAGCCANTGNAAAATGATATCGNTTATCAAGCTGATATTTTCCAAGTCATGAATGAGGTAAACAACAAGCATCAGGTAAACGTGATCACTCTGGCTAATTGCAAGTGTGTGGGCACCTCATTTAATGCAATGCTTTCCTTGTACAAATTCCCAGTAAAAATGCTGTTACTGAAGATGAATGGATGAATCACTGTTCCCATCCATATATCCTCTTCGAAAATATGGAAATACCATTTTCAGATGTTGCTGACCTCCATATTTCAATCTGGGTACCTAATGGGCCATTTTCGTCAGAGCCTGCTAACGTAGAAGCTGAACTGCGAGACCAGTTCATCAACTTGCAAAACGACGATTAAACCAAAGTTTTCTTCAATTAAGAAGGATAAGATTTGTTTTGGTGCCAAGCAGCTGACAGATATCAACTCTGTAAAGAAGCTAGGATTTCGGTTTCATCAATCACCTGATCATATTTGGTTGTAAAAGGGTTTCCATTGTAACCTTCACACTTCGAAAGCAAAGAAATCGCTTATCAATTCAAACGCGAGAGGGTTTACCAATGCCCCTCACTGAAATGTCTCCTAATGTTGTTAAGCTTTGAGAAGATCACCCAGCACAGCCATCACATTGCTCACATGGTGTTCGTTTCATTAAATATTTTTAAAAACTACCTTGTGTTTGCTTTGTAAAAGGTGGTGGGCGATAAAAATATATTTAAAAACTACGTTGTGTTTACTTTATAGGAGGTGGGGGGCGATGACGGCTTTTCGAGAACGAATTGGGGCCGATGGGACATATAAATGTTGAGAACCCCTGATCTGAACGGTTTAAATCTCCACCTTGACTTTTTATCTAACCCACGCTTTTCAGCCTGCATGAAGGGTGCTTCAGGTGCATAAATAGAGACCGCTGAGGGGAAGTAAGTTCGCTCGTTTACATTCTCGGAAATACTTGTTTTATTAGAAAAGTTCTTCGAGAACATTTTTGCGGAGTGAAAGTAAAGCGTTCTTAGGGAAAATTCCGCGGTATTTTTGTAATGTTAAGGCTGAATTGAGAGCAATTTTAAACCGTTGCCAACGTTAACGTTAAACTGGACCATAAAAACGTGTAGAACAGGCAAACTGAAGCCACCTATGAGTTTTAAAACGTTTCAAGAGCCCGAAATAAAAGTCAACAGCCAGCAACGCACCTAGGCTTAGACGTGCGTTGAGCAAAGGAGAATGGATGAATAAACAGCAACAGGAGTTTTTACAACAGGCCAAAATGTTTTTATAGGAACGTTCTACTTGAAACACTGGTACGGTTTTCTATGCAAACTGCATTAGCAGAAGATCAATATGACGGGTTGCAGTGGCAACATACACAGAAGCAACAAAATCACGAATATTTTGTTCTTTTACCTGGACATCCAGGAAAAGTGGGGAATTTGAACAAAATGTCTTCTGCGATATTGATGGCTTTTTCGACGTCTTGCATCATTTCTACGTGAGATGGAGGGAGCAACGACCTTATCCAGGAAAGCATTGCAGTTTTGTTGCATTGCGTCTTCCAAGCCAGACCCACCTCTCTCCACATCCGAGACATTGGTCTGTCAAAAAACAAGGGTACTACTCGTCTTGCGCCAGTCATATGAATTATTGATCGTTGTAAAGACATTTGCGGTTTTGCCAGCTACTAAAATTATACTCAAGTTACAAAAGATTTATTATTTTGTTCATTTAAAAGAATCAGGTTAGTTTTTCGGCTTACCCGAAAGCAACTAAAGACTCAAAATATTAAACAATGCAAACCATACGCTGTTTTGACGAGTTTTTATATTTTTGTCGTCAAGCGAATCATCAAAGTGTGTGCTGAACGCTGTCTGCTATTTGATTGCTGCAAATAACCAGCATAGATGAATGGCTTACATGCATTTATGTGAATAAAGGTTCCCCTGTGCACAAATAAAGCTTCTGGTTTGCTAACGCCTCATATTTCACGTTGTTGACCGCTTCGACAAACAAGAAAGCTGAATTGCAGAGTCGATTGACACAGTATATTCAACGTTGTTGCGGAGTTTACTGTTTTTCGGACATTTGCTATGCTCTGCTTATTTCTCTTCAAGGTCCATGCAGAATCGATAACACAAATATTTTCTCTCCTTGAATATTTGTGGAACACATGCATTTAACTGGACAGGGAAAGTTAGTCGTGCACTTAAACTACCGGCAGACGCACCCAGTGGTGTATTTAAGGGGAGCGAGCGAGACACTTGCCTCGGGCCCCCTCTGAGGTGTTTGGCGCATAAATTTCCCTCAGTTTTGACGAAAAACTTATTATCCAATATCCACTCATATAATATATTCCGCAGCAGGGCATAAGTATACAAGTATTCTGATTTCAAAAGGGTCCTCAGCAGGATTTGTAATGTGTAAGTACTCTGCATTCAAAAGGGTCCCCAACAGCAACTGCAGTGTACAGGTGCTCTTCTTTCAAAGGAGCCCCCAACAGCCACTGTAATGCGTAAGTGCTCTGCATTTGAAGGGGCCCCCAATAACAACTGCAATGTGTAAGTGCTCTGCTTTCAAAAGGGCTCCCAACATCAACAGTAATGTGTAAGTACCTTGTTTTCAAAGAGACCCCAACAACGATTGCAATGTTTCAAAAGGCCCGCACCAGCATATCCAATGTGTGAATAAGGAAAAGCTTCAAACCAACTTCAATACCGTAAAAAAGTGGATTAAAATTTGTTCCGCAAAGCTCTGAAATGATCCTATTAAGTAAGAGCAAACATTTATACCAAATGATTTTTTTTCACTATCAGAGAATAAAGTTTCTCATAATATAGTGTAGCAATATTTGCAAAAAGGTTTATGATGAATTTATTGCTGCTTTTGCACATTCATTGAACTAGTATCAATGCACGATGGACGTTGTGACTCATCCAGCATCGAAGCATTTCAAAACAAGTCTCAGGTTGGATGTTACTGCATGTATGCTATGTTCTTGGATTTAGTTATAAGAATGAAATTTAAAACAAATTTAGTGTTTTGTATCTGCTTAGTTGTTGTCTATGGTTTCATGGAGTCCTTTAAGGACATGGCTGCAAACAATTTTGGGAAACCAAGCATTTTTCAGGGGAAAAGGTGTTATAAACCGTCTAGTTTAATGATGGTGAATGGGGTGAAATGGGGTGGAAAACTAGAGAATTAGGGGGCGATGCCAAGTTGCTATTTCTTAANTTTTATGTGTTGCTAGCTTTGTATTTCCAACTTTCAATGTTTTTAAAGTTGTGTTTCATGAATACCTTTGNGCATTTTCNCTAATGTCAGTCACGNCGTAGCCTTAGGAAGTTATCCTTGGGTGGCCCACATATCCTTTTTCCAGAGGCAACGCTTGATCGAAACGTCTTATCACGGTTGGTTGAGTTGATAACGTCATCAGAAGGCCCCCCTTTTCAGCCTTGCATCGGACCCTCAACCCTAATCCACCACTGAACGTACCAATGCGAAATGGATGTACGGAACCGGAACGGGGCTGCGTACAAACATTTGGATCTGGCTTCTTTTGGTTACTTGCTGTAATCGTTTTCAATTGAAAGTCCGTACATTATGAATAAAAATAGCAGATGTACCAAATGAAGCACTTGTGGGCTTTAATTAAACGTTGTTTTAGGAAATAGGCACAAGCATGGTAAAGTCTCAAAACCTGCCCGGTATCCAGCCCGTTTTTTCGGGAAGTATTGCTTTACGACAAACACTTGTCATAGCAGTGTCTCTTTCAGCCTAGAAAGTTGGGTGTAAAACTGTTTGTTAGTAGCGTTGTCATACAAGATACTGTATGCTCTTAAGTGTATTTAACATACAATAGTAAGTAATTTTCCCGCATAAAGTGATTATGACCAGAGGCACCAACAAAATCTAAGAGACAAGTAGATAAACCTTGGGAACTTTGGTCACCTTTTTCCATGGCCGCAACCAGCTGATATTTTCGAGGGAGGGCATAACGAACGTAACTTGTTGTTGTACCTAACAACTAAACATGGTTTTGAAAATTTTGGGGGGCAATTACCGCTTTTCCCCCTTGGTGACGAGCCTGCTTATTTCTCTGGAAGAAAAGTTACAGCGTTGCGACCCAAGTAGCGCCCCTTAACAATGTGGTTCAGTGATTTGGTCTGCTATGGATAAGGATCAGCCTAACGTATGCTCATTTAGCTAACGACACTGTTGCATAAGTTGTCAGCTGAAACTGCAAACTAAAACAGGACCCCCGGCGAGGTATTGTGGATTTTGTTCCAGAACATTCGTCATTTTCTCCCTCTCTGTTTGCATACCTGCAAAACGTGTCGGTCCCACTGACAGTCAGTGTTTCTTGTACCGCCTTGAAAGCCTTCTTCATCATGTTGAACACTGTGCTCGAACTGCAAACCGGATTTTCAAGCAAGCGCATGAAATCTGTGGGCATGACTCCAAGTGAGACTAAATAATAGTCCAGACGCAAGAGTTGCAGCGCATACATGTCAGGACTGTCAGGCGAAGGACAAGTTTGGTTGAAAATGATTTCGATTATTCTTGGACTGATGTTCAGGTACTCCAAAAAGCTCTGCAGCGTCGGGGAGTTTGTAAGTGCTGTAGAAACGTTCTGCAAAAGTTTTAAACAGGTCCACATCAGACGCTAACGTTTTCTGGTGATGTAGTTGTAGTCTTTCAACGATTTGTAAATGTAAGGAATATATCGCTTAATTTTTTCTCAGATAGTTTTTCCATCCTTAAACATAAATTAACCGGAAATTATTTTTTGTTTGTTTCAGCATGGAATATTTGATTCAACTTATAAGCACGCAGTTGTTTCTCTATACTGGACTGCGAAGTAATTTGATACGTCAGTAAATAAAGCAAAGAATTTTCCAAACATTATTTGGCTGACCGACCACTAACAGATTATCTAAAACGTTTCGCATTGCTCCTAATTTAGTTTGAATCAGCTAATTGCTCCATGATTTGGCTGTAAGCACGTACCTATTCACAGAAATTGGTTAAAAATGAAAATGTTTGTTTCGTTTTTTCCACCTATTTATATTTTAGAGATTTAGTTCTTTCAATATTTAATGTCTACATTCCTGGCTAATTTCAGCTGCAGTGCATATGCATCTATTCATACATGTACTAAGGTCGTTATCAATTTTGTCATTTAGACCAGTGGTCGTCAAAGGCCGGGCCGTGGCCCGGCGCCGGTCCTAGAGGAATTCGTTGCAGGGCGGCAGATTTCTAGTTTAAAATCATGGAATTTTTTGCGACGCCAAAGTAACCATGTGACGTCGACTTTGAGATAAGCAACACATAAAATACATTAAAGTGATAAGGCAATAGTTTCTCAGAATGATTTCTCAGAATTGGACGTGAAAAAGTGACAAACGCCGAGTTTATGTGCAACGCTTGTGCCGAATTAACAGCCTGAGCGTTTTGGAAGAGTAGAATTTGTTGACTTAACGAGCTACAGCAGCTAGGCTGACCGGTACGGAGTGCAAATAAGTTTGCCGACTTCTGATTTAGACATTTCTTCGCGTAGCGAGTTGGTTAAATATTTAAGTTTAAAGGCTGGTTTAAAATACTTCTTTGTTGGTAAAGCAGCAGTTTACTTAGCGAATTAGTAACTAGCGGTAAAACGGTCAACGAATTAGTAACTAGCGGTAAAACGGTCAATAAGCTATGTAGTCAGATAGCAAATCAGAAAAGTCGGCAATCTGGTTGGTTAGTTGGTTATTTAGCTAGTTGCCTAGTTATCTGTACATTTGGTCAGTCAGTGGCCCGACGTAAGTTGCTTAGTTCCAAGACCAGTCCGCCGTAAAAGCATTTTGGATATTACTCTGCTCATTATTCTGTGACACAGTCACAAAACGGCAAATGTCTGAAATTAGCGATTAGGAGTTTAATATTGCGTTTGGCTTCAATCCAGTGTCATGCATAAAGTATTAGAACCTTTTCGTAACAAATGCACTTACTCGATAAAATTTGTCCACACTATTTGGCAAAGTGTCTAATATAGTTGAGCAGTGTCCAGTTAAGCACGTTCTTGCCATTGTGCGGGAACAGGAATACATCAACTTTAAGTTGTCACTAAAAACAAGAAAAGTCTAATTTTTCCTCAAATTGTGTTTGCTTGTGCTGGCTGTAGTTTATTCATTTGCGTAGCAAATTTAGAACGCTACGAAGGAAAAATTCAGAATGAAAACATTCAAGTATTCATTTAATCTGACTCTTCAAGGCGCTGGTAAAACCGAAGTGTTGTTCAGCTAAGTAAAATCATTTTGGCATTTCTCAATTTCACAGTAGCAATAGTTTCTAATTGAAGAACTTTCAAACTTTTACAACTGGCACTTAATTGATAAATTATTCCTGCATTTATCAAAAACAAGCAGAAAAACATAAAACGTCTTCAACTTCTTCAGGAAGCTGCCAAATTTGTGTTGCAATTTGTCTTTCAAAACAAAGAAAGAAGCGTTAGTTTACTAACAAGCAGGTGGCTTGGTCTCGGTACGGAAAGCCCTTTAAGTACAGAAGCAAGCACTGAAACGGTGATAGCAAGCTCTGACGCAGTGAGCAGTTCGGAAGGACTGGAGAATCTGTAAGACATACACACACTTTCGCAAGTGGCTTAGTTTTTATCTATAAGAAAGATCTGTTGCTTTACGCCTGTATCAATACTGCTTTTGTTTTTGATACAAAACAGAGTTTATCTACAGTCGATAGCTTCTGCTTTTTGTGTGAATTATTTTTCATGTGCGAGCGCAAATGGTTTGTTTCCAGTCATAGGTCTGATTACGCAAAGTTTGCAGAAAGCAGATATTAGGTGAGTTCAAGACCTCTTAACTTTATCAGTTTCTATCGCTCAAACAAGTGGATATGAATCAATTCAAGAGGACACTAAAGATAAGACATCACAGTTTCGTGTTAGTGAGAAGCCACTATTAAGAGATGACTAAAAACCATCAGATCGAATTTTGCGAAATGTTCGATTGTCTGCAAAAAACGTTACATTTTTCAGATTTTTCGCACCTCCATCTCACTCAATTCAATTTCTCTCTATTCAGTTTTACACAATTCAACCTTGCCCTGACTCTTTTTAGTGCACATATTATCACGCAGTATTGCTCCGTGTAAATCGCTAGTAATGTGTTAGCACATACCCAGTGATGTAAAGCACAATGAAACCATGGCAAAGAAAACCGTGATTTAAAACAAATAAACGCCCACAATCAAAGTTAAACACCTTCAAAACCTTCGGTAAAATGTGAGGTGTGTAGCTGAATTGTGTCGCGATGAGTAGTGTGAGGATGTATTGCGTGATGGTGCATTGTCGGAAGATGTGTTGCGTGATTTTGAGGTGTGTGATGTTGAGTTGTGTGACGATTTGTTGTGTGATGGTGTGTTGAGTGAATTTGAGGTGCGTGAGTATGTGTTACGTGACCTTGTGAGGATGTCTTGTGTGAAGTTGACTTGTTTGACGGTTTTGTTGTGTAAGGTTACATACCTTCAGGCATCATTTGTGGCAGGTTGAATTGTGCGCTGGTTGTATTGTGTGAGATTAACTTATGTGCAAGTTCTGGTATTGTGCGTTGAGATTCAAATATGTGAGGTTGATATGTTGAGGTTGACTTGGGTGAGGCTGAACTGTGTGGGAACAGATTTTCAAAGGCGTTCACTTTTGTATTCTTATTACCTCCTATTTACCAGCTGGAAAAACTTAACATGTTTGCTGGTGGTACCAAAAAACGAAAACCGGGGTTTAATCCAGGGATGTGGAGCCGGAGACCAAGCAATGTTGGATGGCTGGAGCCGAAGCTAAAAAATTTTAGATGGTGGAGGCGGAGCCTGAAATTTGAGTTCCCGTTCAACAGACATAGTTTGTGGGGCAAGCGAGTTACACAAATAATACAATGGTTTTTTGTTTTCAATGGACCAAATCTTTTCTAGAGCTAGGGCCGGAGCCAAAAAAGTCATATGACTGGAGCTGGAGCCGGAGCCTAAAATTTGAATTCGAGCTCCATAGCCCTGGTTTAATCGCACTAATGTACTGTAAGTCTCATCATTCATTTAACAGCGATGTTTAAAACGACAGGTCGGAACAAATTACTCATGAGAGTATTCTCACGAAATGTTATGTGTAATCCCTCGACTTCTGAGCAACTGATGGTTTTGCCCAAAACCATGCAAACAACAAATCTTATCGTATCATTGTAATTACCGAATCGTTTGCGACGACAAACTGCTAGTTCGTAAGCAGCATGACATTGCGAACAACCCCAATATTACAGTAGAATATGATCAAAAGCTTACATTTTTCCTTACACCAAAGTTAATCAATGCCAACTGTTCTACAACCGCTATAAATAAGATGCACTTTGAGCATCGCAAATATCCCAGGTGTGGATATGACAAAAAAACAGCAAGCAAAACAGGGTTGACGTAATACCAATGGTGGAGATTCCGCCTTTCATTGAAATAGTTGGGTGTTTCATCCATCCCCCCAGAGTTAATCGCCATAGCTCGTCTTGGACAGGAGTGTTGATCTCAAATGCCCCGGACCAAAACCAATCTTGTGTATTTTGACTCCTGAATCTTACGGCACGGCTACGTTGCTGGTATTCATCTCATCTTATGCAAACTACATGGATTGCAAAAGGGTTGTGGTAACCCAGACCGAGTTTTACTTATGCTTGGTTTGCACATTATCCGTCCAGCTCAGTTCCTCGCGGACCTCGTGTGCACCAAAACGAGTGCAACCGGTTGCGATCCAGCTGTGTGGATCATCCTGCCAAGACCCTTCTTTGACTACATCGCTTGTTACCCGTTCAACACGTGCTTTTCATTCACTGTATTGTGTTTTATTGTTAGCTTTTCTAATTTGTTAGACACCTGACACAAAAACCGTTCTGGTTTTTCGGCGTCTCGGCAGACTGTTTATTTTAGAAACGTGAATACATTACCCCGATCTATCGCCAATAAATTGCTTCTACTTACCTTTAGGGTCACCGGCCGATGAGCAACCTTCCAAAGCAGTGAAACGATTGCAAGCGTACGTCGAGCACGAATGTACTGCACAGGAAGGTGCCGGAACTCCGACGCCAACTACTACTGCAGCCATAGTCTCACACGGCAGAGCCGAAAGCAACGAGTTGCACCGTGCGTATTCCGTCGTAGCTGAAACGTGTCAAAAACTGTTGAAATGTCAATGCGCTTCCCAGCCTTACAGTTAATCCGCTTCCCAACAATAAACTAAAACTCATGTAAGAACTTATCCTGATGTAAGTTTAGTACAGTATCAAACTAGGTAATAATTTAGTGTGGGAAACTAGAGAAAAATTGCCGTCCAGGAACACAATCGACGGGAAACAAGTCTTTCGTGAGAGTGACAATTGTGAGATTTTCAGAGCCAGTCTCAAGTGATGTGAGCCTTGTTTCAACAAGTTGTAATGCGTTTATGTGCTTGGCCTACACGATTTTGTCTTATCAATGACTTTAGCTTCGACGTTTTCACTCATTCAGTAGTTTGTTAAAATTATCTTGGCATAGCATGGGTAAAATGCTTTACACCATAAATGTGGTTTGTTGCCATACAACATCAACATTCCGTCAAAACCAGTGGATCTTAACCCGGGGGTCGAGCCTTAACGCCGTCTGCAGCGTGGAAAGTTTTGAACGGGCAAGTATTCCGTAATTTACTTATCTACATCAAGGGGAGCTTGAAACAAAGGACAATTGCTTAAGGGAGGTGTGATAGAAAAAAGGTTAAGAACCACAAAATGCTTTAAACCAACGTTTGAGAAGTTGTTTTGGAACGACGCAAAAATTCTCAAGTTTCTGTAATGGTTATTTCTTGGATGTCTAACTTGATGTGGGTAAAGAACGTATTGGGGTAATCCTGTTGTGAATTTTCGCATGTAAGCCTTCAACCAATAGCTTATGCGCAACAATTCAATCTTCATATTCTTCTTTTGACACAGTTCTTCACAATTCAACAATCCCTAAAGATTGTATTTCATTCAAGGTAACTGTGTAGATGAACTATAGATTCAAATACCTTTTTTTAATTTTAATCGTAAAAAAGCGAGTTCGTTCTATGACTAGTTGCAACAGGGTCGTTTACATCGCAAGACTGAAAAACAAATTTGTAATGCAATTTATTTAAGTGAACATTTTACAAACCCAAACATTGACAAACACGTGAAGCATTTTTAAACTTTTAGTTATGTTTGTCGTATTCTTTCGATTGCGAAGGAATACCCATTTATATATTTGAAACAGGCAATAAAGTTTTCGAGATTTGGTTGAAATTACATGTAAGTCATACGTTGAATTAACTTCAAATTATATTGTAAATTTACAGAAAACTTGGTAGGGCAATGTTCTACCCTATACCAGCCAGCATTTGGGGTTCAAAACGAAATACAAAAAAGTAGAAGATTATTACAAAACAAACGCTGTCCATGTATGATCGTAAGCGTGTTTAAAACTCTAAATTTATGCGTAAACCCGAAATTTGTTGGCATATTGGACTCACCGATTAGTCCATCCTGTTGATAATCGATTTTCAGTAAGACACAATCACTTTCACAACTTATTCCTTTCCTTGGTTCAAAATGAGTGACAACGTCACCTTTTGACGTCCGCAAGCCGCTGTTACATATAACGTTACCTGAAAGGTAAAGCCGTGGACAGTTGGAAAGCAGTTAGTCGGTACAAATCATTAGTCTCTGATGGCACGAACATGCGTCCAACGTTTTCTTCAACCTCTTTATGCGTAAGTGCAGTCATCATGTTTGACATTTCTCCCATTACCTCCGACATCGACCATTCTTGGTTTTGTCGTAAAGTGAAAAACGTTGTAACGAAACGACTTGTGCTACAATATACAGTCATTCATATCTTGAAGGCACACTAATTTATAACACTTTATAACAAACCCATACTACAACTAGGCACTTCTTGATTCTCTTACTTCAAAGCATCAAACAATAAATCGAGTCCCTGAGAAGCCCGCGTCACGCTCAAAACATATACATTAATGCTTGGAACAAAACATGTGGGAGTAGTTTCCTCACCTTTGCTGACCTGAGTAGTTATGGCCATCAGGAAATAAATTAAACCAAATTGTTGATTCATATCTCTGGAAAACAGGTTAACTACTGCAGGAAGATCTGAAACAGCATGTTCGTGCAACAGAAAACGATTTAATAATTGAAACATTGCCATCAGTTAGGTCCAACCGAAATTGCTTACAGAAACAAANATTANGTCACTATCGAAATTGNTTAATGAGTCAAAATTATGTCACTAGCCAGGGCTACACATTTAATGNCATACTAATGAAGGCTGCACATTGATTTACTTACTTTGATCTTAGCAACCTAAATTTAGTTTAAGCTAATTTACTGAAAGATGTCGAACCGTAACTGCNATGGTAACGATTGTTTGGCACCTTTAATCACTCCGTAAGGGTGACGTCATAGGCAAGTTTATTGCCAATGGAACAATGGTAGAAATCAGAAAACTAGTAAAGCGTTTTGCATCAAGGTGTCAGTGGGCANATGGAAATCTCTCAGCACGGAGTGCCGACGTTATAAAGTGGCGCTGAGGACCACCTGCTTCAAAAATGTCAAATTTAAAGTTGCCAAAATAAGGACAGGTTGTCACTATGCAAGCTACTCACACCACAGCGGAAACTTAAACTGGGCCGCATAAAACCTTCGACTGGGCCGCATGCGGCGCGCGGGCTGGACATAGCTGATTTTAACTATCTGATCTGCTAGCAAAATATCGATTAAATTGAAGAACTACTTCCACCAACCCACTGGTGTTTCGGCAGAAATTACGAAGATCGGAATCCTGGCTCTTCGACGTTATTTTCCGCTCAATTCTTAATGGTCCAAAGTTATGCACGGAGTCAAATAAGGTTTGTAAGTAAAATATTTGTAGGTGCGGTCAAGGTAGGTCGCAGCTTTAAGCTGTTTGGAGGCGCTGATTTTCACCAAATATGATTGCGGAGCTGCTACTCTTCGAGCTCCCACAATTTACACAGTGCTTTCAGTTCCGGTCTGGACCGATAGTTTTAACGTGAATTTTGCAAATTCACCTCCGTTACCGACAGAGATTAGATGTACTGCAGCAGAAAAGGGTAGAGTGTTGATCCTCATGACCGAAACAACAGATGAAACCCGGGGATGCAGGCCAACCATGCTGCTGCCAGCAGAACATCCAGACGTGGTAGGGGTCAAACACAGATGATGCTTTGTAGAAGAAGCATTACGTCGTCTGTAAGCACATTAAAGTAACATTTTTTGTATCACTTTAAGGAGTGATTGGAAGCAAGCAAAATTTTGGAAGGCAAAACGCTTTCACCCCCAAAACCCGAAGAGCCTAAAGCTATGTGTACATGCACTAACGTTTCTAAGCCTGTCTCAGATTTCACCCCTTTACTTTGAAATGTGACTCGATCATATTCCTTGTTCATACGATAACATGTTTCATAAATTGAGAAATAACTGCAATCGGCCATAATTCGAAATCGTTCTGAGCTTAATTAATGAGAGTGTACTGCTGTTGCTGTCTCACGTTTTTGAGAATTGTGAATATTAAATAGCAATGTTCGGACGAAGTACAGTAGCAACGTGCAGACGATTTGGCGACAATTTGACGACAATCAGTTGCTTTGATAGGATGACAGACAGTGCTCTTTGACGTCATGCGGTTTTTCGGTTGGTCTTACGTCGTCTGGCCTAACGGAAATATCATGTTATCCATTTTTCCGCAGACAAAATGCTGCACCACACAACTATTCGGAAGCCAGGTTACAACGGTGTTAAGTTGTGTCAAAAGCCATGGAGCCTAATCGTCATTCCATTTGACTCTTTGACATCAGCAATCATCAATTAACGTCTTCCAGTATCAACAACGATGAAATGCATCAAAACAAT
>JGI24022J15233_10004320_pt1 | contig 14631 bp, 9 predicted proteins | sample Ectturendosymbi2_FD_15233 | JGI IMG/M metagenome (IMG submission 15233) | reverse complement strand
CGCCCCTCCTGGTGTCCCAAGCTGGTTACGGGCCTGTTCCAACTACTGGGAACCTTGCCCCAGGTTTTTCAAAGCAGGTTTCAATTTGGTCAGCTTAAGTCGTATGGCGTTTCCACTAGTCTTGTTCATGTCAAGACGTCGACGATTGCGGTATTTATTACGCATGTGCAGTACTTGGTTGAAACTTGCTCAGCAACATAGGCTATTTAGTGGAAAACATCAGTAGTAATATTAGCTTAACTTTCCCCAAAACTTCCGGAAAACGCTCACTGCACTTGATCGAAACGTCTGACCATCCGTGATAATAAAATATTGCACAGGCTTCACCATCGCTTTTATAGTCGATGAAAAGCTCCTGGATGTGGAATCGCACTTGCTTATGTTAGTTAACCGGCTAAACACTTCACCCAGTCACTTTCTGTGCAAGCCATCTTTTGGCGTTATTTCCACAACAGAAAGACTTTTTTGCAAACCTCAACCAGGTGGGGGAAACGATTGTTTTGGAAACTTTAGTTTAACCAACGTGGGTGTGGTTGGACTTACTTGCCAATATAAGCAGGGATGTAGTGCTAACAAAAAGGTGTAGGAAATGGGAACGCATCCTAAAAGGTGTTCCCGCCCCAATACACCCCTGAGTATAAGTTATCCTTTTCCTAGCCTACTGTGTCATTTGTCAGATGAACACAGTACAGCAATATCTACAAGCACAGTAAAACACTCGACTGATAAACATAGCACGCTTTACAATTACGGCTAACTGCGATTAATTTAGCTAGCCATTAATTGCTACGTAAATCGTCTCGTAACAGTTATTTTTCACGTATTTTTTAATAGAAGACACTTGGTTCCACTTTTTGCTCAAATCACGAACCGAAGTTTATAAAACACTTGATAACGGACTATCACTGTTTTGCCTACGAAACAATGTTTTGGCAATGTTCTACCAAAAACAATATGAATGAAGTCTGTTTCAAGGCAATTATAATAGTTAATAATAACACATACAGTTGGGGAGATTTGTGTCAGTTCACGGGGAGGAATAATTAGGCCAAACTTAATCACAACTTTTAATTAATATTCTTAATTGCACCGAAAGTCGATGTGATGATTCAGTGGTAGCAATATTATGATTGTTAGACCATTTTTTGTATCTTCAAAGAAACTGACGTTTTTCGTCTGAACTGGAGTTCCGTCGATTAGGTATTTTCTGATGGCTATTTCAGTATTGGTTGCTTTCAACATAGATATAACAAAACGAATCAATACATACTAGTATACGTATACGAATTAAACCAATATAAGTATCATAAAACAAACTAATCCATACTACTCTATACGGGAAAAGCCCAAAATTCCGCGCGTGTTGACATGCCTGGAGACTTGCAAATGTTATTGCTTATCATGTCGCTTTTTTGACGATGCTCATGCAACGACTGGGTCAACAAACTACCAAAATACGTATTGCAACAGTTTCCCCACTATTTTATCTTGCGTTAAACATCAGCAGTATACGTGAAAATTCGTCAGAACGGCAGCGCGTGGCTCCCAACCAGTAACCTTCTATAGTTAGTGCAGTAATGCGTTGCACAGGACGATGTTAGTTTGATGGTTACATCATCAGTCTTATATCTTGTGTTTCATAGCCTTTTTTACAAAACATGGAGTCAAAAGTGCATCAAATGGACAGTGGTGTAGCCAGCCGAAAAATTGGGGGGGCAAAATGTTTAATTTTAAGCGAATAACACCATTTTGTTTGGAAAAACGCCACTCAAAGGGCAAAATGACTATATTTTCTGAAAATTTTTGGGTAACCATGCCCCCCCTGGTTACACCTATGCAAATGGATTGGTTCCAAAGTGGCAAATATAGCGTTCATTTTTGGAATAAATTCAGAATTTTAGTACCGGTACATTCTAACCTGCAAAAACGGCCCCCCTGGAAACTGAAATCGCTCCCCAAATCTGGCAAATCACAAAACCACCCCCTTAACACACTAAATCGCCCCCCGGGGGCGATTTCGCCCACGTTGAATATCACTGCTCAAGATTAAAACTTCTGACATTAATTTCGCCTATTAAAATTTGATGTTCAGCCTGAAAAATTTGATTGTGAAAAGACTGAGCTGAGTGGCACAACTGACAGAAGTCATAAGGCAACAGTCACCAGCAGACCCGTAACCAGCTTGGGACACCAAGGGGACGAAGAATTTGCTCAGGCCCAAATTTTACATCGATAGCATGTACGAAAACAATCGTTATGCATACAATATGTCCAAGACATTTTTTCAGGGGGGGAGAAGCCCTCCCCTTACTTACGGGCCTGGTCACCAGATGATTAGGTATGCAGAAATCACATTGTAGGCTAGATTGGTATATGAGTATGTAGTCAGAAAGACTTCTGGTTCATTTTCTTTTGGATATCGTGAAATCTTCTTTGGTTGGCCTGGATAATTCTGCTTGGGAGTTTGATTGATGTTGGGAAAAGGCATTAGACAAACGATGTTTGGACATCTTCGAAAGGGTACCCAACAGCAGGCAGGGGCTGACAAGGGGAGATTGAAAGGATACATCTTCCACCCATCAGCAGTAAAAAAAATTGTAAATCATTTTGTCAGCTATGCTAATTTTGGCCAAACATTTTTGCTGCTTTAAATAGAACACATCGATTTTGATGCATTTTATAAGAAATGTGGGTCACAGCGCAATTTGATGTTTCGTTTAAGTTGCTTAACGTTAAAAAGACGATAAATTGCAAGGTACGATATATATATTGCAAGGTATGGTAGCTGAATACTTTTCTTGCACATTTCTGCTCTTTAAAAATGCTACAAATCTTTAGCTACTTCGCATCATGCATGCAACCCACCCCAAGCCAAATCTCCAGTGATATGCACGTGCGACCAATGCGATTCACCGTTTTGTGCACTCCAAGCTCTGATAAAACATAACTGAGGTGTTCTATTGTTGCGATCGGAAAGCCCGAGCAGCAAGTGCGCAAAACTTCACACTGTGGCAGCAAGCAACAAGAGAGATCACACGCCGCGATCACTCTCCGCGTAGCTAGTCATTACGTTCAATCGTTCACATGTTGGTATCGGCAGAGCTCACGCCACGATCACTATATTATTGCTTGTTCGCGCCACATATACTGTATATGGTGTTGTTCTTCGCGCACATTCCGTTCGTGGTGAACCGCGCATTCAGCGCAACGCCAGCGGAGAGGTTGCAACACCACTATATTGCTGTGCTTGTTTGTTTCATAGTCGGATAGTAGTGTAACCAAGCTGAACAACAATACAATTAAGTTTATCAATTTCTAAACCACTTGTAGGGGTAAAGCAAAGCGTGATTAGGGTTGCTTTGAAAACGCCGCTGAAAAACGAGATTGGAAATCTCTATTTACAAAAGTTACTTCTGTATAGGCACGATAACTATATTGGTTTTACACCAAGCTGTCCCCCCACATTTTACAACAAAAATGCACCCATGGTGGAGACGAAAGCCAAACTTTGCATTACTTCCATGACAACAATGAAAAACATAACAAATTTGATACAAACTGTCATGTTATGGAAATTACGTCAAAAAACATATTTTCTGGCACCATGTACTAGTTAAACACATTGCATTGACTGGTATTGCATTTTGAACCTTTTTCTGCTACGTTTATTGAAACATCCATAACAAATGCTGAACAAGCACCAGACTAGTGCTAAAACCAAATTCCAACAACCCAAGCATTTTGAACTGCAAATAGTTGAAATATCTGAGCAAATGCAGTTCCGAATTTTCACTATCCTATTGCATATTGAACTCATTTTCTGAATGCACGTTAATACACGTGTTTTTGATTCTCCAGATATTGTGCTTTGAGTTCAGGATTCAAAATAAAAATGTTTATTTTTCTGTTTTGAAACACTCCTGAATTTGACAACAGGTTAACACAACTGAAATAAATAATTACTAAAATATTGTGCAAAACCATTATAATGATGTGTGTAGAAAAGTCATAGCACAGATTAAAATTTCATAAAATGTATGAAATCACAAAAAAAGTATTGGTAAAAGTCAATGCTGTAGTCAATAAGGCGTCCACTGTCAATATAGACTTCATGTACATTGTCATAAAATAGTACAGTATATATTTAATTCTTCACCCAATAGCTGATGAATTTTTGGTAAAACCTTAAACCCTAAGTACATATGACATGGTATTGGTCAGTTTATGGATATATATAAGTGACCCACAGCACAGCATTTTACAGAATATCATAAAGGCAGTTAGGTCAAAGGGGATTTGATGATTTCACTTTTTCCAATGGATAGTCACCTGTTAATAGTTGTAGACCACATTAAGTAACAGGAGTTCTGCCTATAGCATCACATGTCAGTGTTGCAACAACTGGCAGGGAAGTGCCCAGAGTGGTGTTTCCTCAAGAGAGACAAAGGTGAAGAGCTATAGCAATTCCATTGCAACACTAAAATACAAGCTCGGTAGCCTTACATCCACTACTGTTTTTTGAAACAGTTACTTCTTGTCATTCTGAGTTCATGTTGCATATGCAACTGTCTCTTCCCAAATTGTTGGATTTATCAGTAGTTGTTGCAGTCAGAATTTCCCAAATTCACAGGAAAGAATGTCATTTTGCTTGCTGTTTCATAACATTGTTTGTTGCAAATCCCATTTACACAGCGCACTTTGCAAAGTCATCTCCTGCTTTCCCATATCACAATGTTGTTCATAAAACTCATGAAAAATAGCGTATTCAGAACATTTAACTTCGTTCAACTCACTAAATCACCAAAATATACCTTGTGTACTAACTACTAGCCTGTGGACATATAATCACTTTTTGGAAAGCAAGGGCATCAGGACCATTTTCACATGTTAAAAAGTAGAATTTTGTAAAATGGGAGTGCAGGATTCAGCTATGATATGGTCTCTTGTGTTTCTTTGATTTTTTGTTCTTTTTTTTCTTTAATTTCTTTTTTTTCATTTTTTTAACAGTAGAACTGTTTGAGTCATCAGACTGCAAACATGTCCCAGATATTATTTCATTTGGATATAATTCCACAAATCCACTGTGACCCCATCGATCTTTACTGGAAACAGTAGGTCGTTTAGCTGATTTCAATGATTCTTCATCAGAATCACAGGTCAGTGAACGTTTTCTTTTGCGCATCTTCACTTTTCCCTTTTTCAGTTTTTGCTCCTTATGCTGTTTCCACATATCTTGTTCTTCTTTCATGCGATTCTGAATCTCAACCTGTTCTATTATTTTTGTAAATGCATGTCTATCGACTGTGTTTCGTGATTTGCTCATTCTTGCCACATTTGCCTATTATCACAGAATGCCCAACAGCCCCTACAAAAATACTGAGGGACTGGTGCACCTTCAAAAAACATTTGTAACTTCACCCCAGAACTAGGAAATGCAAACCTAAAAACAACAAATGAATACCTGGAAACAGTTTAAAAAATCATTCAGTTATATAGAAGTCAAATGAACATTAACACGAATTTACATTCACTGTCCATATTCAGACAAGTAGGGAAAAACCTGGCAAAGACAACCTTAACTTATACTAACCAAGTCGACTTCATGCTGGGATAGAAAGGAACAGTAATGCCTATTACTGAATTGTGCAGACGGTTTTGGTCCTTGGTTTGCAAAAATGAAGGTTCTCCTGACCATTTTGAAAGCATTGGTAAGTTAATTTGTTGATTTTTATCAGTAGCAGTGTTTGTGACACATCTTTCTGTTTACATGACTTTAGACTAGAGCAACTATGTCCAACCTGTGGGCCGCATGCAGCCCAGTTTATGTCATTTGACACCCAGTCATTTGACATTTTTGATGCAGGTTATCCTCAGTGCCATTTTATCATGTCTGTTACCATTGCAGCTATGATTAGAACACTTTCAGTACATTAGCTTAAGCTAAATTTAGTTTGCTAAGATCAAAGTAAGCCATTCAATGTGCGGCCCTGGTTGAGATAGTGACATGATTTTTGCCTCAGTAGCCATTTGGGTTGAACATAGCTGACCTAGAGTAAGGAGCAGCTTGTTATTAAATTTACAGGAACTGCCAAATTTATTCATGTCAAATATAAATCCAATATAAAATCTAGTACTGTACCAGGGTTTTTTAAAGGTGTTTTAGGGACGCGATTCGAGTCCCTAGAATCAGAGAAAATTATCATCGGGTCCCTAGAATCAGGTCCCTACAGGTCCACACCTGGTACCTGACATTTTCCTTAAAAAAAAACCCTGACTGTACTTTGAATTTTAAATATAAATACTCTGAATTTTTCTCCATTGATATTTATTACACCAAAATGTCCAAAAAAAGATCAACTGCAAAGACTTCTCATGTCTACGATTGCAGACATTATTGTTATAAAGTTCAGGGAGACTAGGCCATGATGTTATCGCCTATAGTGTAAAATACATATGATTGCATAGTTAACACGTTAGGTGCTATACTGTGGCGTCGTGTCTGGTCGCAAATTAGTTGTGCAGCACGAGAAGCACTGTCTGGCTTTAATTGGTTTGTGGTTTTCAATTTATCTTGTGGCCATAACTTAAAAAAAACAAATTCCCAAGCCATTTGCAAATGACTTTGTTGAAAATCAGGCACTGTAACCAATACAAGTTTTTTCACTATGATTTTTTTACTGTAAACCCCAACGTCCATCATTTTTTGCCTGGAGCACGAGTGCAGAATGCAGTGAATTGTACTGTAATGCGCCAATAAAAACAGTGAATGCTGATTGCCAAAAAAACAAGGAATGGTGGTACGACACATAAAGGCAAATTACACATGCTTCAAGGTGATATATTCCTAGTGAAGTGATCCTGCAAAGAAATAAACATAAGACAATAGGCAGCATTGTAGCAATAACAGCACAAAAGTAAAAACAATAAGACTAAGATCAGACAAACTTGTTTGTACTAATGATCTGTCGGTGCAAATCCTCATAAAGCAATTAACGTATGTGTATTTAATTGTTCACAGAAAAAGGGCTGTGAAGTTAAAAAACAGGACAACCGATCTTCTTCAAACTTATACTTTGCAGAAAATCACTGGGTCAGTACAATAATCACTAAACCTAGTGAAAAATCACCTGGCATGGCACTAATGATTGTATAGACCAATGGTTCTGAATCTGTTCTCCGCCACGCCCCCCTTAAATAATTTTCCTTTGGTTCATGCCCCCTGACATTAAATAAGTTGTAAGAAATGTAGTTTTTAGTGAATTTATTTCATTTTTTTATTTTACGGTTTTGTAACAGACACCAAGTCCATAGAATACAGACACACAGTCTGCACAATGCAGATTTATAAAAACAGACAAAACAGAACAATTAATAGCAAGTTTGGAGGTAGAACAACAGGGTTACAGATACTTTCTTAACACTACTGATCATTAACCCGTAACACTTGGTATAACACTACATCCAGAATAGGACACTGAGTCCAACCTTGGTCAAGGGTCCGGTCAAATACGAAAGTGCTGTGGTATGCACATGCCCACATATAAACACTGTAACGTCCGAGCACTCAGTCGCAATGTAAAATGTGGTTGTAGTGTTCAAAGAATAAGGACGGATAGAAACAATCTGACTGCCAGAGGTGTAATGAGGGGGGCAAGATGGGGCACAATTCCCCAGGCGCCGAATCATTATGGGGTCGACGAAAAGTCCTAACAATGTCACAAGTACTTTCTTGCTTCCGAAAGACCTCATGTTCGAACATGGGGCGCCAAACGTGTTCCTTGACCCAGGCGCCATCTAATCTCGTTACGCCCATGCTGACTGCATCAAAGCGCACAACCATCTGTTGTTAGACTTTCTGCATCATTGAAGAAAGAGGTACATAATTTTTTACAATAAGGCCTCAAAGGTAGGAATGTTGCATTGAACCTGATGACTACTAACACTCGCTCGCCAGGGCAGGTTGTATAGAACCCTGCACCCAAAATTATAGACCACTGATATAATTTGACAATATTTGGTGCAACATTATTTTGCAGCATTAGATGCAAAACGCTTTTAAACGCTATAACCACGTTTTCGCATGATATTCCAGAATCTCGAACCAAAACCATTTATACATGAAAAAATAGTCCGAAAATCACATCAACCGGATATTCAAATAGAAATGTTTTTTATTTGTATACTTAAACACTTACTCCACGTCGCTTGGTGTGAGCCAAACACACAGTTCCAAGATTAAGCAGCAGAGTGACTTGGCATGCCAACAAAAGAGTCCCCCTAGTTTCACCCCTGAATGTTTGCATGTAGGCTTGAAGTTAGCCTGAAAAGCTTGACTTCCATCCCTGCCCGAACTAAACCAAATAAAATGTAGGGTCGTAAAATTAGCACTGGCGTAAGAGTTGGAAGGGACACATCCTGTTCCTAAACTTTCCATGTTGTAGAGCATGTAGGGCTCGCGCCCCCCTGAAAATCTCTTGATGCCCCACTGGCTAAGAATCACTAGTATAGACCCAACAGCACTGTTATATTACAGACCAGGGTTGCCAGGTGTAGATGGACAAGAAATTCCAAATAGCTTCAAAAAATGCCAAACAAACCAAAACTGGCCAATGGCTTTCGGTTTTGAATTACCTTAGGAATGAGTAATGGCAAAACTATGATGGTGATATGGAACCAAACCTAGATTTATTGCAAATAAATAAACAAAAAATTCTTAATCTCCAAAGTACCATCTCCTTACATACGAATATTTATTAGACATTTTCTGTAAGTGTTTGAACTAATAAAATACAGATTATGAAAGTGCAAATATGCTCCATACCATAGTTTTTAACTACTGTACTTTCAATCTGGCACACAAGCGTCTGATATTTGTCACAATTCCACAAACTTCTACCACAAAATGCAGTTGCAGAGAACCCACAGAAAAACTATTCAGCTTCCCAGGTTCAGATGGACCAAATACACCATATCACTACTCAAAACATGCCACATAACATCAATAATAGCCCAAGAGGCCAAAATATTATCAAAATACAAGCTGTGAAAACATATTCGTCTGCCGCTTCTAATAAGTGTGCAGTACAGTGCACTACACTTGGTAGAAATGTACTAAACTTAAACCCCAAATCTAAACCCTAAACTGTAAATCTGAACATAAAAGTTTGGAAACTTTTCAAAAAGGTATATAAAAACCGGTCCCATGAAAAGTGCAACCACTACTACCAAAACGAAAGGTGCCTGATCATGGTGAGAGCTGAACCAAATTCCATTCCCATAGCAGACGCAGACACGTCTGCTTGACTGCGATGTCGGTGCTGATAGTGCAGTGGTACTCAACCTGGCATTTGTGAAACCCTAGGGGTTCACAGGAAGATTTCCAGGGGTACTTGGATGGTAGTTGAGTGTTCATGTGTTGCTATTTTTAATATCCTTCACTAGAGGAAAATGCGTGCCGATTGAAAACTCTGCGTAGATTTTGCCTGATCTTGCGTTGTTGTGATGCAACAATGTGAAATTCACAGCTTTTCCAGCTAACCTGTGGGAGTGTGCGTGGAAGGCTACTCCACAGATAGTGCAGAGAGAATTGAGTCCTGCGCCAGGAGGGTTAACGCACTTGGGGGTTCAGGTTGATTGTTTTATGACTCAGGAGTACTTGACAGGAAAAAGGTGGAGAACTCCTGTGCTAGTGCCACAAACTAAGCATTTCATTCAAACCATGTCACCACTGGCGGACCTATAGCCTCCCTTTAAAAAATGCCAAGCATTGTTTTACGGCAGTAGCTACAGGTCTGTCTTGTGGACCTTCATATTTGAAACCTTATTTGTCTGCCACCTGTAACATGACAGCAAAGCATGATGAGAGTGCAGTAGGTTTGGTAGAAATGTACTAAACCTGAACCTGAAACCAGCTATGTCCAATCCAAATGGCTTACTGAACCAAAAACTATGTCACTATTTTGACCAGGGGAGCACATTGTACAGCATACTGTTGTCGACTGCACATTGAATGGCTTACTTTGATCTTAGTAAACTAAATTTAGCTTGAAAATGTTTGAATCCTAACTGCAATGGCAACAGACATGACACAAGGGCACTGAGGACCACCTGCATCAAAAATGCCAAATTTAAGATATCAAAATAAGGACAGGATACTTTCACTACAACGAAAGCGTAAACTGGGCTCTCAACTGGGCTGCATGGGCCACCGCATGCGGCCCACGGGTTGGACATAGCTGTTTTAAACCTAATCCGTAAACTTAAACCACAAACCTAACCTTTAAACGTAAACCCTTAATATAAACCAATGTTGCCAGATGGTTGTCACATAAAACTGCTAAATGGTGTCACAAAAAATTGCTAGATTCTGCTAAAAACCTTGTTACAAGTTTTCAGCTGAAATCTGCTAAAAGTAGTAAAGTTCTGCTAAATAATCTGCTATTTTTGAGGTGATTAAAATCAACTTATAAAGTTACGTATCAAATTTTCATCTTGCACCTTCATTATCACTGGAAAAGAGCAGAAAATGATCGTCTTGGCTATCACACTTTTTGGTCCACAATTTTTTTCATTGACAGTTTGAACAACGTCATTATAAGAACACAAAATGTTGATTTGTTCTGACGGGTTATGTGAATTGTTATCTGTGTTTTTGAGCAAACGTAAGTGCAGCTTACCTCCTTTTGGTATGACACACAATATTTAACAATCTCATTCAAATGGTCGCATGTGTTTATACAATACTATGTCATCTGGTTACTTGTTGTTTTGACACAATTATCTGCTTGAAGCAGCTTAGTTGCATCATAAGAAAAATTCCTAATGATTGAAAGCAGGTAGTTGTGCCTAGTCCTGATGCTGCCCTATTCAAGGGTCATAAAGAAGATATAAAGAAAGAAAATTCAGTGTGGGTTGTCAGCCTTTTTGGTGATGTTTACATAACCACAAGATGTTTTGACAGATCTGTCAAAACATGTGATGACATCAACACCCTGTGGGAGTTCAACAATCGAGCCGATTTTGTGGCTCAAAGCTTTACTACATTTAATAAGCCAAGACACCAGTCTGATAGTATGTACCAACTGCCTCCACATAAAGCCAAATAATTGGAGAAAAAAATAAAAAGCCAAACAATTTTTTTGACGCCAACTGCCTCTAAATAAACCAAATTTATGAAATTCACCATCAAAAAGCCAACCTGGCAACCCAAATATAGGTTAGGAAAATATGTATTTCATTTTGTTCCATACTCATGGTCTATATCACAGACACAATAGCACAATAAATGGTTGGCCATACAGCAGCGCACATTACATAATCGGCGTTTGCTCATGACCAACCTTGAGAGACACAAAACGTTTTCCCAGCATTTCTTACTTTTTGTATGCTTGGTTTGTGTATTTCGCACTCAATTTTACTATACAAAAGCAATACTTATGACAACATGAGACCCGAATCACTGAAACATTGCACCAACAACTAATTGCAATTGGTCTCCATCATACAAGAGCAGTGTTGCCACTCTGTTGTTACAGAAAAGTACTAGATTTGATGATAAAAAACACTAGAGATTCACAAAAAAACACTAGATTACAAAATCAAACTTGCACATGATGAAAATCCCCAGAAAATGCATTGCAATGCCAACCATAAAAGATGTGCAACTCATTGCAAACCAAAGACAAAGAAAATGAGAGATAGCAGCAACGCATGTGTTTGTTTATATAGGCCACTGAATCTGAAACTCTTAATAGATGACTAATTGACTTCGCAGTGGTCACAGCCCAAAACAAATTTATATTGTCTTGTGCAGACATACCATATTTTTGTGCTAAAAACCAGGACGCTTCAGAACAACGAGCCTTATCAGCAGTGGCTGACAGGGGGGCAAGGGAGTTAGCTGTCCTCCCTTGGCAAGCTAGACATAAANACTGGGCCTCCTTTNCCTGACATTTTGATATTTAGTATTGTTTTGAGTTTCATTAGGTTGTTTTTTTTTCATTTTTTAAGGTATTTTTGTTTTTTTAGCTGGTATAAACATCCACGATATTCAGATTCACTATCATTTCTTAACTTTATTTTGAGAGTTGGCTCTTGGGCCCCCCAACGATGGCCAGTGGTGCCCCTTCAACTAAGTTTTGCACCCCCTGGCTCAAACCTCTAGTTGCGCCACTGCTTATCAGATAAATGTGGTTAATATCTTACTTGGAGTATGTAGCTATTTTGGATTCCAATAGTTAAGACCAGGTTTTTTTAAGGCGTTTTAGGGACCTGATTCGGGTCCCTAGAATTTCAAATCGGGTCCCTAGCATCAGAGAAAATTATCATCGGGTTCCTAAAATCTGAGAAAATCCGTCCCTAGAATCAGAGAAATCGGGTCCCTACAGATCCATACTAGGTACCTAACATATTCCTTAAAAAACCTGGTTAAGACACCAACAAAAACTAAAATAATGCATTTTACCTAGAAGCAAAACAATGTTCAAAACACATTCGCCCAATCATACTTTTCTGCAGACACTACTTTCTTCAACAAATCTTTGCTCGATTTTATTTTATCATAAAAATCACAGCAGCAAAAGTCAGTATTAATTAAATTATGGGTGTTAAGGAGTTTCACATTCTCCTCCCTCGAGCATTCTGCTTCTGTTATCAGACCATATGTTTTAACTTTTAATTATATAGAAAAAATTATGTCAACGGGTGCTGATGTACTAGGTGTAGGACTATATACTGGCTGACTGAATGCCTAACCGGGACTTTTTGGTAGACTGATCGGGACAAAGCCTTTAATTAAACCAGGACTATCCCGTTGGGACGTATGGTGTGTTATGCCAGCCCATAGGGGGCGCATCTTGTGTGTTAAATCTGGCGCACAATGTGCTTTTGATCCAGTAGATATCATTTATGCATGGGTTCTCATTACTGAACCAAGGACCGTTCTCGCAGAAACTATGTCTGGTTAACAGCCCCCTATTAATTGCCTAAATATTGTGACAACGGTACAAATAAAAGCAGTTTTTGTGATTAATCGCTAATGAATGCCCTAAAACCGAGTTTTTAATTTTTTTCTTCTTTTTCAGGTATTCACTGAACACCATGAATATCCGCCACTGCTCTGTACTGTACCCAGTAATTTGTTTGTTTGCTTGATTTGATATCTTCCACTTGACTTTATAACTGAGCTTTTCATTGCATTTGATGCTAATAGTGCTTACCTTGAAGTCTTTAAAGTGTCCACTATTACAGTGTTCTGAGCTAAAAATAGAGCATAAAAGTTAATTTGGGTTTGTTCTCAATGTATTTATTGGAAGTGTCTATTTTGTCTCATGAGGCAAACACTGTGCTGGGGTTATTTTGTCATTGGCAGAACACAACCGATAGAATTTTGAATTTAAACAGGATTTAGAACTGTCAGTTTATCGGGCTCGGATTTGGATTTCGAAATGAAATTGTCCGATTGGACCAGGATTTGAAAAACCAAAATCCGTTCATCTCTGCAAACTAGGTCAGAAATTTTGCAAAGGTCAGATATTTTGTTTGCCATCGGGGTCCACCAGAGGTGTAGGGAGTCTGAAATTTTTGACTCCGACTCCGCTCCAGCTTCAGCTGAATATACTCCGAGTCCGACACATTTCAAAGTTTTGGACTCCGACTCCTGCTCAAACTCCAAAGTGAATTATCTAAACTTTTGGCAGTGTCTTAACGACCGTATCCGGTTTTCGCATAAAAAAGCTAAAAAAACGTATCAAATGAATTTGCTGATCACTGCAATACATGTCAGTTGCTTCTCAGATAAAGGATTAAGGTGACCATAATTTTTTTATCCTATATCCTCACCATTTACCTTATCTGCAAACCCTAATCTTCAACATTAAACGCTAATCCTAAACCCTAACCTTAGACACTGACACTGAACCCTAACCGTAAATGCCTACAAGGGCTATAAACCCTAATTTTAAACAGTAAAACAAAACTCTAATCCAAAATGCTAAACCTAACCCTAGTCCAAAAGCTTAATTTAATTATCAACACTTGTCATCTTTTCGAAATGTACATCACAAGGGGTCCAAAAATTTTGACTTACAATCTTGTGTAAGTACATCAAAAGAAAAACCAATTACAACAAAGGAGTCACTCGAACTGAGGATTGGCTAGTCACTTCCCACACGACCATTGTTGATGCTAGTGTGCAGAGATGAGCACTGGACTGGACTTGGATCGGAATGGACCCGGACTATGCCGAATTTTGTTCAATCTGGATTGGATCCGGACTGCAAATTTCTTAATAAATTTAGGATCAGGACTGGATTTGGACTGAGTTAATGGCAAAGAATTGCGTGATATTTGTTATTAAAAAGCTGTAGTTTGTTAATTTTTGGACTTTATTTGGACTTGGGCTTTTAGTTTCAAAAAAAGGTTGGACTGTGGTTGGACTTGGACTGAGTTTTGAAAATTCAGGAATAGATCTGCATCGCAAAATATGACAGTCCGTTCATCTCTGGAAGTGAGATGTTCTCCAACTCAGTTTTATAATAATAATGTTTTATTGCGGACTCGTGGTCCATATCACAGACACAAGAGCACAAAAAGTGGTTAGCTATACATCAGCGCACATTACAGAAACGGTGT
>JGI24022J15233_10004319_pt1 | contig 14632 bp, 15 predicted proteins | sample Ectturendosymbi2_FD_15233 | JGI IMG/M metagenome (IMG submission 15233) | reverse complement strand
GCTGGGTTTACACTTTCTCTGCCATGCTCAGCTCCTTGCGGAACCGAGCAAACCACGATAGATACCGGTTGCGACCCAGCACTCCCGCGCAACTGTGCTGATCATCCAGCAGACTGCAACCTCTTCAAAACAAGAACCTTATTAAATTCGCAATAATTCGGCCATCAACTTTAAACCACGGTAAGAATTTATGAAATTGTCGAGGGGCGCCCGACGAGACAACCTGTTTAACAGTTTTTTTTCGGTGTCCCAGCGCCTTAGCTTTAATTTGTGTGAAATTGTTTAATGTTTGCGCCAATAAACTCTCTCTCTCTAAAAACAACGTAGAGCTACAATTCTGTGTGAAAAGATGCATGGTAAAAAATTCAACACTTTCTGAACTCAATATTCAATGAAATTGCGTGAAGCAAAAGGGCACATAGTGATTTGTTTTAGGCAGAAAATGATGAAAGCAGTACAAGCAAAAGTGCTAAAGCATGCAGTACCTTCACACGGAAATCTCTGAACTCCCTGAGAACTTTGACCAAATCCTTTTGATTTACGATTTTCCTGTATACTCGGTCGTTATCGGGCTTCGCACGTTCCAGCAAAGTGACACGTATAAGTGGACGGTTCTTTTCAACGATCACGCCAGACTGAGTTATGTTCATACGGTAAAGGAAGTGTTCCGAAAAAGCGCGGAACATCTTGGAACCTTTGCATCCTGCTGGCTAAAATTACAACCAATCAATTACGAGAAAAAAAAGAAGCGGAATCTTTCATATTTTGCAACACCACAGCATACATTCTAATCGAAGATCACTAAGGCAACATAGTACATGCACGCTTAACATTTTCGTATAAACATCCACAGATCTGCCGCGACCAGACGAACATCGTGCACTGCTGTGACTAAGAAACAAAAAGCATCTATTTTTTCTGTGGTATTAATGGTGGATTAGTTTACTACACACCAAAGGAATGAACTCCGCAACAAATCAAAAACAATTACTTGGTGTTTTAAAACCAAGTATTTGCTTAGTTATGAATTGAAGAAGACTACTTCTAGATTATTACCGATGACACACAGCTTAAGGAGTGCGTTCAACGCAACTTCAGATTGCTTCAAGGTGATCCACGTTTTTAGCAGGGTTGCGGAGTCGGAGGTTTTAGGTGGAGTCGGATTCCTAACAACACTGAGAGCCGGAGTCGCATTTTTTTGTCCGACTACGACTCCGGATGTCCAATTGGATCATTTTTTACATCACGCTCCTAAATTGGGATTTCCTGTTGAAATAGTACAATTTCGTTTGAAACTTTTGTTGAAACAGAGATTTATTGCTCTGCACCAAGATTTCCATTTATTTTTACAGCCAAAGTAGAACTGACTCACTTCGAGTAGAAATGAGTCAGAGCAGTGAGTCTGATGCGTCAATATAGAAACAGGTTCTACCCCAACGCAGACCATACCAGCCGCATCAGAAAAGGACGTGACGTCAGGAAGTCAGACGCATGCGCTCAAAAAACGCACAGGACGCATGCCGTGTGAATACAGCTTTAAGGAGTCGGAGTCGGAAATTTTTGAAAAGTCGGATTTGGAGTCGGATATTTTACCTCCGACTCCGCAACCCTGGTTTTTCGTAACATTTGTGTTAAGTTTCACACAGGTGTATTTTATTGTCACATTCCGTGCATTTCAACGCACTGCAGATGATGTATACAGATGCAGGTCAGCTAATTGATAAACGCGATACGTTGGCAGTTGCATAGCATGACGTCACCATAACACCTGGTATGAATCGTTGAATTTGGTAGTTATCCACAAACTCAGGCGCGTAGCCAGGGGGACATTTGCCCCTCCAATTCCGAAAATAGTACTAACAATTTTCAAGTTAATCAAGCTTTTACTGTGTGAGCCAAAGAAATGCTTCAGTGCAAATCAACGAAACTGCTTAAAATATTTATTCTATTTCAACTTCTAGTCATACCTGATCAAAAGCAATATGGTTTACCAATTGACCATGATTAATCAAACATTGTGCATAGTGTAAATGCTGCAGAGTTCATGCCATGGCTGACCTTTACCTGAGGTTTAAGCTCCGTGTGGAAGTTGGTGATAAAGAAATACAAAGATTTATATACGCGCGTGTAATCACCAACCGAAAGTTAAACAAGTGGTAACGGTTTTCGCAGCTGTTTCTGGCGCACCAGCTTACTGTATTCCACCTAATGGCGATGTAAACTTCATTTCAAGACCATCGCAAAATTCCTCTCTGATAACTCTAGCATGCTACAAATATTGTATATTTTGCCCTTGACTGCAGCATCAGCAGTAGCTATGAACATCGCAGATTTTTGTTTTTGTACAGTTTTGCAACTGAATGCTTGAATATGGTGGTGATATATACTTTGTATGCCTTGAAGTTCAAGCCTTGGCTAAGAAACAATTTAGTTTCAAGGTCGTTTTTATTACGCAATTAGGCCATAGAAACTGTTCAGCAATAACAGCATTTATTCCAGATATTTAATTGTGATGGCATGTAGACCTTCTGTGACGGTTCAATCGCAAATATGTGGAGGCTTGACGGTTTCATCAATGATCTGCCTCTACCTTGCCGGCGAGTAAACAGTTTTGTTCAAGTTATCAGAATCCGACCTGTACAAAGTTTGAAAATGTTTCAACTTTCACCTGATGTTAATTGCCGCTCTATCCTACAATAAAATTGAAAGCATTCAGCTGCAACGTGAAGAGTCAGCAGCAAAATCTGACGAAAATAGAAAATGCTTTTTATTGTGTAGGCGTTAAGGGCATTGACACTGCCATTTACTTACAGACAGCTTGCGATCTGTTTTCTTGATAAAGCGCATGTGACCAAAATGAAACTAAATTGAATTTTTTCCTAGTCGATTGGATTTTTTAATTTAAACACTAATGGATTTAAAGAAAGACTTCAACCGCTTAGTTCCCAAGACTTTTTGAGCACGACGTAATTCTCAGTTGGGTGAACACCTCGTGACCCAAGTCTCAAAAACGTATGAAAAAATACTGATTGCGTGGATGATTTTTGACAGCAAGTTCTAAGTTCGTTTTTAATGTCAGCGATCTACTCTTTTCTCAAGTATCTACGCTACAGACAGACAAGCAGTGGTAAAGTAGAAAATCTACAACTCCGGTTTAGATCGCTTCTGCACAACCAGTTTTTTGACCCTTTTCCACCCTTCTTTGGGTTTTGATCCATACTTTGGGAACCACAAGGCAAGATCAACTTATCAACCATTGTGTTGAGCTGCGGCGATAAGTAGACCTATTTCTTAACTTATTGCAGAACCGTGGTAATAATCGATTGTGGCTTTGTTTTCGCAAATACGCAACCTTTTTCACACTTTGCGTAGACTGAGTGGGTAAAATATATGCAGGTTTGTTTAGGGGGCATGTGTAACTTTCCCAATTTAAAAAAATGCTTTCACAATATTTGTGAATTTTATTGTTTACTCTGAAAAGCTAAATAGATAAATACCCAATCGTTTACGGGAAGCAGACTTAGTGCAAGTATAGCGTACAAAAATGCTACCGCAGTCGCATTTCATAGCCTTAAATGACAAAATCCAAACATTTTTCAAACGCGTTGACGGACCCTAGCGTTTACATTATCAGTTGCAAACGTCAACCAGTCACTGAAGCTTTAGATAAGATCCACGTCTTAGTCAACATGCGCGCAAGTTTAGTAGACCTACTTAGGGAGTCGGTGTCTTAGAGCAAAGTCGCTACACGGTTTCGATTGAACGTGTGTTGGTGCACATCAGAAGCGTGTAAATATAAAACGCGCAATCCCAATGATGGTCACGATGACGGCTTGATCAACTGTAATATTGGGTGAAAAAAGCATACTGCAGATCTTGCACTTATTGCATCAAGGTTTTCACAAACGCTTCCGCAGAAAAGTTTTATGAGAAAATGGTGGCTTTCATTCGAAGTAGAAACTTGGAAATTTACTGAAAACAAACTTTTGAAACTTTTTAATTCAATGAAAGCAAACTTTCTATTTGCCGGCTTCAATCGGAACAGAAAGATTCAGAAAAACAAGTGCTACAAAAAAGCACATTTCATGGATAATGCTTTAAAAACAAGGGGCATTATATATTTAAATGTTGAGACTTCGGTTCTTGTTTGCCCCCCTATCAAACTTTCTGGCTACGCGCCTGCACAAACCCTCTTGCTTAAGTGTAGATCCTATTTTAGCAAGTGGTGAGACTAACTTTTACATAATTCGAATTTAAACAGCTTTATATTTCATGGCCAATACATATAAAAACGCATAAGTGGTGCACGCCAACCTTGCGAATAGCACCAGTCACCACCATTGAAGCACCATGTCATCCACACGTCTAGCAGTGACCCAAGGCCAGGAGAACTAAATTATCGCCAGAGCGCGGAGCCAACTCAATACTCGACATGCTAAGTTAAAGCGACCACTAAACAAACTACACGGGGGACGTCCTCGTACAGTAAAGTGACAAGCTGACGGAACATTTTTCACGAAAGTCGATACAAATTAATGTCAACAAATTTATAATGCAGTCAGTTTTCTGCACATGCAACAACACCCTTGCCGGGAACTAACGCCATATTGAAATAGTAACCAACTAGGATTTGTTGAGGTGGCCAATAAGACAGAGGTTTTTCGGCTGTGTTCATATTATCATTTCCCCAAACATGTCTCGCTCATTAATGGGCGCCGATGAAAAGCACTGCTCCACTGTGACAACTTTTTTTAAACACATGCACATTTTTCTACATTCTGCAGGAATATATTCGTCCGCTCAAAGTAGGCAGACGTAAAAAACAAAAACTGCCTTACCATTAATGTCGCGTATGAAACCGCCAACAATGAAGAAACTTACCACGTACGTATTATAGAACATGCCAGACCGCATTCTTGCAAGCAATGGAAAAACAGCGTCTTTGATGCATACGCGTTTTCCAGTCCAGTCGAGAAGAGGGAGAACTGGTTTATTGCTGAATACCTTCCAAGATGATGCAAAGGGATCAAAATAGAACCGCGACGCCTGCGAACACGCAAAGGACAATATTTTTCAGCAAAAAAGTTTGCTTCTCGAAGTTTTACTGTTTCATGCGACTAACAACTAATCTTTACAAACAAGTTTTCGGTTGCTCGGTTAAAAGTCAGCAGTTGAGCAAAATCGTTCTCTTACGCAGCAGTAAAGAGTGGCTCTGTCTTTGGAAATGGCCTTGACCAGCCCAAGTTTCAAAACACCGCAACTTGGAGCTGAAACGTCTAGACCTGAGCACAATCAACCCTTAACCCATTGGGAATTTCTACAAATGAGTCAATATGAGAGCATCTGAAAAAATTTAATTAACACTAATATGGCACGTATTGCAAAAAAAACAACTTGCACTGATTTTCCCTTCATGGATCTCTATGAACATGCATTGTGAAATATTTGTTTAAATGGTTGTTGGTAACTTCGAAAATTATTTTTTCATGTCACTTCAAACTGCCTAACCTCTGAGTAGCACATTACATTCAGTCAAGAGATGCAGATGATACTTAAACCCATAATACTCTGTCTCCGCCGGTATTTATGCTGCCTATAGATTTTTAGTGGATGAAGTTTTCTGAAAAGCAAATCGTTGAATGTACGTTGGACAAAACGCAAGAATAATGTAAAGCTTTAGCTGCTGCACGGACTGGCTTAATGAAATGCTAGACGAGGGAGCATTTTCAACTTTTTTTGCAAAGTATTAGCAGTTCCGAGGAAGCGAATGTCACTTGAGAGTTTTACAAACTGGGCAAGTATTGTTGGAAGAACCATTAATGGTTTCTTCCATCCAATAACATTAACTAAATTTTATAGCTTCCGTTTCCTCTAAGAGTAATGTTAATTTCTTGCAAATCTGCCACACGTCTAGACCAGTGTTTTGCGCATCCCACCAGAAGTTATTATATCCCCTAGCTAGATCATTAATTCATTTTCCTACCCGCTTTATCTTTCCCATGCACGACTCGTGACATGTACTGAGAATTCTTTTCCTAAATACAGGGGTTTGGATCGGGGGCCACTTTGAGAAGGCCGTACTTAGCGGATGGCCGTACCCTCTAATCCAGTGTTTCTCAACCTTTTTCGGTTCGTGACCCCTTTGGACTTTGGTATTTTCACACATCCTGTGACCCCTTCCTACTTTTTTTCAATACATATGATGTTATAACCATTATGATTACAAAAAAATGCTGTTCTAGAAAAATGCAACAAACTACCACAACATCTTTGCCACGAAAATGCATTTCACAACATTTAATTTCAAACGACAATTGAATTTCACAAACATTTTCAATGTGACGGTTGACTTTGCAACTGTACGGCCAACTTCGAAATTCGTGCTTGAGTGCTCGACAGTGTTAATCTTTTATCATGCTCGACTATCCTTTGATTTCGTGCCTCCGTTTTGATGTGAGCTAGAGCTGAAAAACCACTCACGCAGAGATATATTGTTGCAACGAAAGTAATATTCGGAAAGCCAGTTCAGACCGTTGTGGATATGATTCACGCACAGCTCACCAGAACCGAGAAAATGCCGTTTCATGAAAAATACCACGTGCTGATGAATCATTCCGAAAACCACAAAATTGGTCGTGTACTTCATCAACAACAGCTATGTCCAAACCGCGGCCCAGTCGAACGTTTTGTGCGGCCCAGTTTAGGTTTTTACTGTAGTAAAAGTATCCTACATACTGACAACTTGTCCTTATTTTGACAATCTTGAATTTGACATTTTTGTTGCAGGTGGTCTTCAGTACCGCTTTATCACGTCTGTTACCATTGCAGTTAGAATTTGAACGCTTCCAGGATATTAGCTTAGCAAAATTGAGTTTGCTAAGATCAAAGTAAGCCATTCAATGTACGGCCCTCATTATTATGTTATTCAATGTACGACCCTGGTTAAGATAGTGACATTATTTTTGGCTCAGTAAGCCATTTGAGTTGGACATAGCTGATCAAGAATATTCGCTACAGCCAGAGATGAAGAGAACGCATTTCGTAAAATGCATCTTCTTCCTGGTTGAGCTCAGAAATATAATTGGAACTCAATTTCAAGAGATTGAAGTTGGTCTGTTATAGATGTCTTCAAATTCTTAGCAGGTTCTTCAGTTTTTTTCAAGAACACTTGACAATTTCTCAAATATAGCAAGGTTTCCTTGCATTACTCTGCGAAGTCAGTTTAGCAACTTTAATGCTTGCAGATTCGTCGCGAAGCTGGATGATATTTGTAACCTTCTTTTTAGCTTTAAACCTTTCAAAAATTTCAGCCAAATAAGCAAGACTTTTTCAACCAAATCTTGTCACTAATGTAAGACTACAACTCGTTTGCTTTCAGTTCTGAGAATAACCTTGTTTCATCCTTCATCACAAAAACGTGGTTTAGAATATTTCCTTTCGATAGCCAGCGTACAGACGTATGGAATAGAAAAACTCGTGTGTTGAAATCATGTCTTTGCAGAATTCTTCAAACAGGCAAGTGTTAAGGCATCCAGATTTGATGTAATTGATAATTTTATGTTTCTACCTGACTGCTGGCTGCAATTTCAAAGACTACAACTGTTTTAGAACAAGAACAACCAAATATTCAATCGACACAAGCAATATACCGCTTGTGGTTTACTTCACCTCGGATTTCGACATTAGACGTGCATGATTGTGGATCATAAAACTAACAGATTGGACTGTACAACGGTGGTCTTACGATGGAAAGATGTATATGCTCTTCAGTTGCGACTTTGGTTGCATACATTGCCAACGATACTTTGCAACATATTGCGATATTTGAATTGGTAACTCTGATGCCATAAATTGCACGTAATAAATTACGATATACGCAACAAACAAGCTGCTCCGAGAAGCAAATTCATTACGATGACCAGATTTTGCGATTTGAACATAAGTATTAAGATAAACGCGACAAGTCAAACATATCGTTTCATTGAATCTTTGCGCACCCTAAAAAACTTCGCGACCTCAGGTTGAGGAATGCTACTCCAGTAGAAATAGAAGTTAGTCTCGGTTCGAGTTAGCCTGAAAACTAACATGTAGTGTGATATGCTCGAGGAAATTTCAGACTTGATGATATTTCCTGAATGCTTCCGCGGGCCACTAATTGCCCACCCCTGCCTAAATACATGTCTGGACGTCTTGTTCTCAACCTGCTTAAATTTCGTGACAACATTAGAGTGCTGCACAAGTTTCTAACTTTTAGCGTATTTCTTCTCTACCTTTCACGAATGTGGATTGTGGAAACAGCAAATGTTCAATGTGACAACGTTAAGCCATTTTCGTCTGGTGGTTTGACCTTGTCTACTACGCATTTTGCTTCCATAAACCATATAACCGCAGTGCGCATATTAAACTTTATACTCAGAGCAAAAGACTTTTACTTACTGCTATAAACTCTTCNCTTAATACTATAAGTAGCTTCGTCCTTGGGAGGTCTGCAGCTTCAATGACCCCTGGTCCTTCGCAGCCTCCCACACTCCCCCATGCATTTTATAAATCGGTGTACTTCGAAAGTCATCGCAGCACTACATTACAATAATGGTGATGGCGTCATTAACAGGGTTGCGGAGTCGGAGGTTTTTGGGTGCAGTCTGAGTCGGATTCCTAACAACACTACAGTAGGAGTCGGGTCGGATTTTTTTGTCCGACTGCAGAAGTCCAACTGGATCATTTTTTACATCACTCTCCTAAGTTGGAAATTCCGGAAAGGTCAGATATTTTACCTCCGACTCCTTAACCTTGGTCATTCATTCGTATGCCCTTTATGCTTGTGTTTCATCAAAGTAAATGTATTGACGCCATCAAGCGTATACGTTTCTACTGCCGCCACGTATATATCCTCGTATTCATTCATGTATTTGTGTGTTCCTTGTCACGGCAATGTCTAACGCGTTGCGTGTGGGAGTGAAGACGTTACACAATATTTATTTATTTCCTCGGGGGGAGGTCGCGGGGCAGCAGTCCCAAGAAGACTCGAAATAGCTCGCGGTCAACAGCAGTCTCACATAGATCTGCTGGCGTCACATCACATGACCAAGCAAGGTCGAAGATGTAGTCACGCCACTCGGTCGTTGGTCGACATCTGGGCCGATTTCCTGTGGATGTAGTCAGGACTTGCCTAGCCAATCTTTCCTTGGACATTCTTGACACAGACCGAACCAACGAAGCCGAGACCTATCGATTCGAGGTGGCTCGACATTCGGGGCTTCACGAATCTCACATCTGCGCACTTTGTCGCTAAGCTTCACATGGTAAACTCTCTGCAAACATCCAATCTCTGCCGCTTGTACTTCAGATGGCATTCTTTCAATCATTACCGAAGATTCATGATCGTGGGTGAGGATCGGAACAAAAGTCGATTTGAAAACTGACAGCTTTACGTTTTTTGAAAGTGAAAACTTTCGTTTTGAGGCCACAGAGCGATAAAGCTCACGCAGAATTGCGTTTTCTTTACCAATCCGTGTATCAACCACCTTGATCCGCCTTCCGTCACTCGTGAATACCACCTCAAGAAAGTACTTGAACTCCTCCACCTGCCACAGTGTATTGCTGCTTACAGCGTACACTGACTTGAGTTTTGGAGCTGTTTTTTTCGCTGAGACGTTTCCGTCATATTATGTCCGAAATAGCTCAAAAACGTCTGTCATTTTTCGTTTTCAGACATTTTTTCCTTAATTTGGAGTTCTTTCCTTTTCTTTATTCACTACCATTAGCCTACCTTTTCCGTCATTATGACAGATTTGACTTAATTTTTATCGGTTATTTTTAAAAAATTCTTGCAATGGCCGAAAAACAAGTTCTGCAGAGACATAATACTTCGCTCTTTGTGCTGGTTTTCACTCCGGCTTGGTAGCAGGCAGCAAAAAAACGATCAAGTGCATGTTGAAGACCCTGTCCAGAGCATGGAAGGTGGACGTACCAAACCGTTGGCAAAAAGCAAACGGTTGATCCTTCATCTTGCAACAGTGACACCCTCTTCGACTCGGCTGTGACTGTCTGTCCGATTCATATAGACGATTAAGAGGTGTGGTGACAGCATATATCATTGTCGGAGTCCGACACGTGCGGTGAACGGTTATGGTTTAACTCCGCCAAACTTCTGAGCAGGAATACAATGACTCTAAGGCAGGGGTTCCCAAACTTTCTTTGACCATGCACCCCTTCAGCATTTCGATAGATGAGCATGTACCCCTAAAATTCATTATGTCAAGAAGTCTAAAGAAAACAAAAATATATTTACCAATTGGCATACCATGAATTTTGACAATGATATTCACTGATATACCGGTATGTGCAAATAATTCGAAATGAACAACATACAAACATACTTTTTCCTTCTATTTCTAACCTTAAATGTACCCTTCAGATAAGCAAATGTACCACTAGGGGTACATGTACCCCAGTTTGGGAACCCCTGCTCTAAGGCCACCAACAGGCAGCCGTCAACACCGCACTCCCGCAACACTCCAAAGCTTTTCACATACAACCCGGTCGTATGCTTTCTCGACAGCGACAAAACATATGTAAACGTCTTTGGCCTTTTCCCAAGATTTCTCGAAAATTTGCTGAAGAGTGGAAGTTGGTCGATAGCACTGCGACCGAGATGAAAACCGCACTGGGTATCTTCCAGTTTTGGTTCAAATATTTCCCTCCTCTTTTCAAGGCACTTGGCACACGCTTTTCCAGGGAAGCTAAGGAGAGACATGCCACCGTATAGTTAGTGCAATCACTTCTGTGTCCCTTCTTGTGTATGGGGATGATAACCCTAGTTCGTCGATCTTTCGGTGCCCTCCCAGAACACCAGGCCATTTGACACACACGAGTCAGCTGAAGAAGTCCTTTTCGATTCAAAAGGTTTTGAGCATTTGATGTCGGATTTCATCGCAGCCTTCTCAGGCTTCGGTGTTTAGACAGCTAGGATGGCTTCGGCTGCGATGTTGGCATTTTCCTCCCCTAAATGCATCTCGTGCGTGTCCAATGGTGTAATAGCGACTGGGTTTAAATGATCTTTTTTCACATACTCTCTCAATCTGCCAAGGATGTCCTCCTCATTGCTGAGTAAGACATTTTCGTCTTTGATGGATCTAGCAGTATGAGATATTTTGCCACGGAGACGCTGGATGGTTTTCCAGAACAACTTGTTGTCTTGCCAGTCAGGGCTGTGGACATTCACACTTCAGCGTCACGTGAACGCAAAGAATATTCACTTTGTATTTACCAACCCGTTTGACGCGAACGTCCAACACTGAACGGAACAAGTCAGCTCGAACTACGCAGAAATCAATGAGTGGTCGTTATCTGAATGAATCTCAGCACCAGGTGTACTTGTGCAAACGTCTGTGCTGGAAGAATGTGTCCATTATGCATATACAGAGCAGGAGCCTTCCCTTATTACAGGGGAACCTATTGACCATCACGCGACGCGTGAATTGTGCATTATCGCTGGCGGGCCGCAAAAGCAAATATTTTTCTCCTAAAATTCTACCTTCATCCAACTATGAGGAAGAGTGACTTCTCTTGACTTACTATCTAAGTACCTGCGTACCTTGGAGCTTCGTTTTGACGCGATGTTGTACTCTTACTTGAGTAACGAAAATTCTGATGCAGGCTATATCAAATGTTCACGCGGCCGCAGGTTCCCCACCCCTGCCTTATTTACGTTAGCATCAGGATGTCGGCCGACCAAACCCTTTCATCTCCCAGCGTCATTCCCAACGTGTGCATTGAAATCTCTCAAAAAAGTCTGGATTCGTTAGCTTTAACCCTTTGCAAGACAGCTAATTTCTTCCACGAAATTTCAGGGTACAGTGCACTTGCGCTTGGGACGTATGCCTGTGAGCTGTCTAACAACATCAACCTCAACATGCACTTACTCTCTCCTAGAGGTAGGTATCCATTCAACACAACTTGCCAGCTGAGGGCTTACGAGCATCCCGCTCCAGCCTGCGCTAACTTTGTCACTGAGACATTTTGGTCACATTTCGGTCATTAGTGCAGGGTTTCTTTAAAGGAAAATGTTAGGAACCTGGTATGGAGCTGTAGGGACCCGATTTCTCTGAATCTAGCGACCCAATTTTCTCTCTGATTCTAGGGACCCGAATCGGGTCCCTAAAACGTCTTTTAAAAAACCTGGTTGTATTAAAACTCACCATAACAGTGTTTTTTAGCCTATACTTGATAGTACTTCAGTTACCGTTCGCGATGGTAAACTTATAGACTGCAGATACTCTAGAAAACATGACTGTGTCAACAACATAAAGTCGCTCACTGCTTTGAGAAATATTTAGTTTTTGCAACAACACAAAGAGCAGCAAACGCTAAGTCGGGCTTGTTTGCCGTAATGTTTACGAAGCATAAACTTACAAGCAACCAACCAACAACTGCACTGACTTACCGTGTCCCACATAACGATTTGAATATCTCGATCAAAGCATGACTTGTTGACATGTTGTGACACATACAAGTTGAAAAAATCGCAAAAGTGATGGTACATGTTGCCACCGTAGTCAAGCTTCACGAAAACAACCGTCCCGTTGATCGTAACATCGCAAGCGGCAAGATCTTTCATAGGTCGAAAATTCAGCTCGGTGTAGTTTTCAAGTTCAGCATACCTAGTGGCGAGTACCACGAAAGGAAACGTAAAATTCGTACCTGACGTCAAAAATGATGAAACAACGTGCATAACCAGTTGGATTCTTTCACCCAAACGTGACGAGCAATATGCTTTTTATTTTTATGCGCCTGCATTGAAATGAACAGCGAGAAGGTCTCGTGTCTTATTAAAAAATTAGCACGATATTTGTGATGCCCACTAAAAAAGTACAGAAAAAATATGTAACCCAAGCTATGATATATAGACTCACAGACCCAATTTAAGCATACCTATAGCGCCACGTTAAACATACAGTGTTGACCACAACACCTCGAGAAAAATCTGTCACAGTAAAACTGACTGCGCTGACGTTCAAGTTAAAGGTGACAAGAGCAAAGATATTCGACCACTGGTTGTTTTCGCGAATAACCGCAACCAGTGTTGCCACTTCTGATGTTTTAACATCAGACCTGATGTTCTGAGAGAAGTTTTTGATGCCTGATGTTTCGGCGAGTAATCTGACGTTGACTGAGCTGTTGTTTTTGTTTTCCACGATTCCTCTCCTTTTATGTCGAAAAGAAATTTTATTTATATTTATTAAGCTTTTTTTTCATCGATCTCTCACCTTCATGTGTGTTTGGTTATCGTTCCAAACTGAGGAAGCTCCTTTGCAGCGTTGGGATTAACATTTTACATTATACACGGCCAACTTCTCCGTTTATTGGCTGCAGTTCGCTCTATTTCGACGAGGTTCATCGCGCTGATTTAGGTATCGGTAATAGAAGCAGTTCGTTTTTAATGAAACTCAACGTAAAAATCTGATGTTATCTGATGTTGAAGAAGGCAACAATCTGATGTTAACGAGACTGATCCCAGGGGCAACACTGACTGCAACACTAGGTGTGTGCTACAAATATGACTATTAAGTTATTGGAGACAAAAAGCAACAATTTAAGGGATTAATTTGAGAAAATACCTAATAGAAACTTCGTGCTTTGTTGTTAATTGTGCACACTGACATTCCTGCTTGCACAACCGCAAATCACTGACTTGCATCAACCCAAACAATAAATTTCACTTGACCGGGGACCGAAAAAATAACTTAGGTGAATTTGAGCCAGTAGCCTGCTGACTGACCATATCATCCGGAACGGAATAGGACTATTTGCTATTTGGCGCCGCCCTTTTGGCGACGAGCTGTTTTGGCGCTGAGCTGCTAATGACGTGTTTTTCTTAACATTAAAAAATCTTCCTTTCATTTTCTCTAATAGCTCATGCCAGAAATGGATGAAACGCTTCTTAGCAAGAGGGATAAACCAACATTTTCCAAGATGGTATCTATATGTTTTAGATAAATGCAAAAAATCTGCTGCTCATAGCAAGCATCGCCCTTTTCTTCTGAAAACAGAAAGGGTGTGATGCTTGCTATGAGCGCTTCATTGGTGGGAAAGCTCCGAATAAATATTCCCTATACAAATTAATGCTGATGAACGTGTTTTAAACATCGCAAAAGCTTTTTGACTTGAGGACACCACTTGAATATTTGCGAGGTCTAGCTCACAATTACAATAAAATTTCATCCATTTTAATTACACACACTTCTCAGTCTCTAAACTACCCCCAAAACAGTCCGTCGCCAAATCGGCGGCGTCAAAAAGTGCCCAACCCATACAGAATAACGCTTTCTGTGAAAATCACAGTTTGTCAGAACCTAGCAGCCGGTAGCGAATGGAGCGAAACTGGGATTAATTACCTCATGTTTTCAAAATCAAGACATAATAAAAGCAAATGGAATTGGTTTAACAACTATCAAACTGCCCGGTGAAAAAAACGGGTACCAACTGAAGTCTGTGCTTAACCTAGTACAGGGTGTTTCACAATCGTTGAAACAAAGCGATTGGGCACAAATCCAGGATTTTAAATGATACCACAATGATGATTACACTTATTGAAAGGTGAAAAGATAACATTTTATAATCTGCAACTGTT
>JGI24022J15233_10004318_pt1 | contig 14632 bp, 9 predicted proteins | sample Ectturendosymbi2_FD_15233 | JGI IMG/M metagenome (IMG submission 15233) | reverse complement strand
ATTTGTCCAAGACATTTTTGGGGCAACTATAGCTGCAAACGATCATCCATAGATTCACCTATCACGTCCTGCAACAGAAAAGACATTCGTTAAAAAATAGGGTTTTTATCGAACAAAATATGGGTACGCATCTTTTTGGGTCACCCTGTATTTCACATTCCAAGTAGTTTTCTACTCAGCTCAAGATATAACCAAAGTTATTTCATTTTTGAAAACGACACCGATATTGTCACGTCTGTCTAAATGGATTTAGTTGCAGCATGCAATGTGTGCCACGCCCACTTATCTGCAGCATCCAAGCATGCCACGCCCACTTATCTGCAGCATCCAAGCGTGCCTGGCCAATTCATCTAAATTGCCATTAAAGTGCAACAACACAACTTCGCCGATGTCAGTCATGACGCTGGAAGTGATAGACATATAATTTCTTGCCTTTTTGCAGAAGTAACAAAGACGCTAAATGAACTGTCCAAGTGGAAAGCACATGAACGGAGCATGTCAAAGCGGATCACTCCAGCAGCTTTGACAATTGACGCGGCCACTCATTGCATCGCCAATAATTTCTTGTATGCTGGTGCACTGACGCGCATACCATTTTTTGCCAAAATGCAGCAACCAAGTTGTTTGCTTCATAGAATATTAGCAAGTTGTCATGACAGTTAAAAGCTTTGGATTTTCTGGCATCTGGTGACGTTTTAAGTGAAGATTAAAATTAAATTGATAAAATGCAATAATTTCAACATCAAACATAAGTTAAACAAACAACAAATAAAAGCTCTAGGTTTTCCGTAGGCTTTCGAAGAATCAGCCGACTGCGCTCTGCTTTCATCTTTTCGCGTTGATTCAAACTTGCGCATATCTGTATTCAAGTTTTTATGAGTTTCTTTCATAATGTTGGCCTATACTTATCGTGACTGGAGATAAACCTTTGCTGAAACGAATGCTCGACATTGATATTATTTCTAAAATAGTGTTGTTTGTGTAGATATCTTTTTAGTTAATTAAATCCAAGCAGAGATGGTTCATGATGTAATAGTTTAAAAGTTTGTAACAGATGTAATAGTTTAATATTGTTTCCAACCCGGGTTTTCCCGAACACTAAAACCGTGTTTCAAAATACAGCCACTCTTGTTTTCATGGAAATACAGAAAATCGTTGTATTTAAAAATATCACACAACTTGGCTTAGCAGTATGCAATTCACCAAATTTTTCTCACAGTTTCGTTAATATTAGTTCTCTTCATCATAATAGCATGCTTTCCAAAAAGCTGTTGAAATCTCATTTGTTTATATTCATGCGTCAGCGCTGTAAGAATCAGTAAGAAACCGTGCTTCAGAAATACAAACGTAGTCAAGTTGCTCGTTTTCCTTGCCTTTGTAATCTTTTGATGAACTAAACTTGTGGTCATTGTTCAAATGTTGTGTGGCGTGGTGCGTATTTTTTGTTATTTCGCACATTTCAGCTTACACATTTGGTTATTCATGTTTTAGAATATTTACTTGTAAAGTTTTTCTCTCTTGTACCCGAAACCTGAGTTTTGAAATCTTTTCCAGAGTTGGAAGCACTTCAATTTAATCAACTAAAATGGGGCAGCAAGCAGAAGTCCTGCGGAGTGCGCTCTGTACCGAAGTCATCTGACACAGAAACAAGAGTCCGGCTTCTATGACAGATGGAAGCACTGAAAAAAAACTTTCACCTTTTTCGAAAGCAAAAATCGTTTTTACTTCATATGGTCTGTTAATTCGCTTCCGTGAATTTATAAAACTGAGATTAAAATGACGTCGAAGTACTGATGTATATTTTTCACTGTTATTTTCATGCACTTTTAGTGATATTTGCAAAACTTACAAACATGTTGATCACGCAGAGCAAACTATACACACAACAACAGCACCCAGTGAAGACCGAGTCTTTTTATGCTTAAAAGTCACTGAGTGGATTTTTGCACTCATTTTGATGATAGTATTTAACTGCAAAAAAGTTTTAAAAAAATTGTCATTGTGTCCTGAGGCTATTCGTGGTGTTTGAAACCTGTGTTAATTTGGATCAAAAAGATGTACTCGACTTTGCAAAGATATGTTTTAAAATACGTAAAGGTTTACAAATTACGTACAATGCAGTTGTTTTAAGGAAAATGTTAGGCACCCGGTATGGACTTGTAGGGAACCGATTTCTCTGATTCTAGGGACACGATGATAATTTTCTTGATTCTAGGGACCCGATTTACATATCTAGGGACCCGATTCGGGTCCCTAAAACACCGTAAAAAAACCCTGGTACAATACATAAAGTTGAGCGCAAAATATTTGTATCGCATATGACAAAATGTTCACAAAATTACGAAAATTTTCAACGTAAGCCTTTCTTTTTCAACGTACTATTTTGAAAACTTTCCTTTATTGTCGGTCAACTGCCGGTTTTAGAGAATTCCACAAATTTTGTCGGTCAAGTGGCGTCGACCCATAAAAACAAACCAAAACAATCAAATGCTTTTATTTATTCATAAATCACAGAACAATCTCACATTTGTAATTGTATGAAACAAGTTGAAACATATCAAAACATAGAGCACTTCTTGAAAAAATGTACAAAGTTTTCTCTTCAAGTCACTGTCATACCATGAAGGATGTAGCAATAAGCAAAGCTTCGCCCAATGATTAGAGTGGAATAGCGTCACCTTGTTGCATCATGAGGCGTGCTTGAAGTTTTATCTTATTCAAAAACTATCGTCAAAATTGCCAATAAACTACATACGTTTTAGGCAAAATGTCAAACGATTTAATTCGTGCACATTATTTCTGTCCTTGAACATTCCAAATTGTACGTCGAGAACGAAAGGACGTCCAATTGTTCATTTAAATGCAAACAATGCTCCATTTTAAAAATCTCACTTAATTTAATGTGCGCAGTTTCGTTGTTTCAGGAAAATGAAAATGTGCTAACATTTTTTTCACACTGTCATACAGTATCATACAGCAAACTTTCACTTGAGAAAAGGATAAACAGTTGAGTTGCTTAATGGTTGGTAAATCTGTGCCCTGGTTGTTGGTAAAAAATAAATTCAAACGTACTGTATGACATTCTATAAAATTCGAAATGTGATATCAGTTGATTTTTTAAAAATGAAATGTTTTGGTCTTGTCCATTGTCATCTGAAATACTGCATTGCTTCATGGGGCACAGCTACTAATTCTCTTTTGCAACCACTAGAGGTAGTGTACAATAATATTCTACGAACTATTACATATAACATTTAGATGTCATATTACATCTCTGTATAAATCTCTAAATATTCTGAAACGTCACGATATTTATAAATTAGAATTAGCTGAACTGATGCATAAATTTCCCCATGAAATGTTGCCAACATCATTTAAAGACGTGTTTCAGAAAACGGTTGTAGTTCATTGTCATAATGCAAGATATGCAGCTAACCAAAACTATTTTATGCAACAAGTTTCAACAAATTCTGGCAAAAAAACAATTTCTCATCGAGGAGCTACCCTTTGGGTAAATGTAGAATACCAATTTAAAGATAAATCCCTTTAACGCCTTTAGTAATTAATACCGATCATTTTTGTTGTTGCAATATGAATGAATGACTGAAAAACTATACTACTGGATACATCTAGTTAAATTTTTAATAAAAATATTATCACTTTATCTGTCTTATCGTTTACGCATACGCTAGGCATGCGTTTCTGATTGCTCACATGGTTTGTAACGTGGAGCTTGGCATTTTGTGGGAGGCAACTGAAGTATTTCCATGGTCCTTATCTCAGGTCTGTTTCACTGTTATACGTAATTGTGTCTTTGTTTTCACTTTTGGCAATTACTGAGGCGTTTCATTTTGCTGGGGCACTTCGACTCGATAACCGCAAAGTTTTTCGGTTTCCTGGCTGCAAGGTTTCACTTGTTTTTTGTTTTAAGAATAAGTACGGCTCTAGACCGTTAAAAAGCTTGTTTCTATCCACGTCGCCGATAGCTTCGTCTCGTGTGTGTTGGGGCGTGTATAATTGCCTCGAGTATGATGAAAATTCGCAAGTGTCTTTGTTTTATATGTGCGCTAGCCATGTCTTGTGGGCCTTGTGGCTAAAATCAATAAAACTGTCAAACTGTAAAAATGCTGCCACCGCGTGGCGATGTATCGCTGTGACAGAACCGCACTTTGAAGTTGATTTTTGTTGTTGTTGGTGTTTTATAATTTGTTGTTGGCGGTGTTTTATAATAAAGTACAATTTTTAACGCACGCTGAAGATTAGTAAACAGAAAAATTAACTGTAAAAATAGTGGAAAGAAATACAGTACTTTCATATACAGTCCTTCTTTTGCTGAAAAACAGATGTGATTTATTGTGTGTTTAAATGTGATTTATTGTACTTTTTTTCTGCGATTTATCGTGTTATTTAATTGTTTGCGTCATAATTACAATACTTTTATATCCAGACGTTCTTTTGCTAAAAAACAATTTTTTTTTGAAAATTTAATTCGCTGTTTTTATATCTGCGATGTTTGAAACGTTGGCTATGCGAATCTTCAGCAAAGAGAGAGTGAACAACCTTTTGAAAGAATATTTTTTCATTATTGATAATGAATTAAATCACCTTAACATCGTGTTTTGCGGGAAATAAATCTGTGAAAGTTGTAAGAACAACAAAAAATCTTGGTAACAGGGATTACACTTCAGCTTGCAACTCCATATTTTCTTCCTTCTTGTGTTTTCATAAATTGATCGTTGATAGAAATCATAAGCAAAGTTTAAAAGATGGATAGTGAACGAACTGCTGAGTATCAATAATAACTTTAAGTGCCTTATGTTGTTTCAATTTGTGAACAAGTTGGACAAACAAATTATCTCCAAGCCAAAAGCCAATCATAATTATCTTCTTATTCCATAATTTATCTTGCAAATCCTATTTCCTGCAGTTCATTTTGAATTGTAAAATATATTATCTTCAAGCTGACACTTCAAAAAAATAAGATCACTGAAAAGAGTTTTTCCTGAAAAGATTTTGAGAAAAGCTTTTGCTAAAACACTTTTGTCCATGACACAGTAAGAAGCAATTGGAGAAAAGACTAAATGTTTTCATTAAATTTCATCATATCTACAGTATATCAGTATGAAATCTACTGTATATCAATTTGTTTTCAAAGAATTTCAAAATATTTCCAAGGTATTTCTTAACCAAATAATTGAACCTTTCTCCAATTGGAAGATTTGACAATTTGAAAAAGTGACAAAAAGCATAGGAATACTGCAAGAAATATATTGTTTCCATTATTCGTTACTGATCTGAGCTTTTTTGGAATCCGAATTATAAATATGATTTTCAACAACGGAAGGATGATTCAGAAATGCAAAGAGCTTTGGGTGCTTACGCGTCTAATGTGCTTTCCAAAATCAGGGGAAAGACAATGTGATATTTTGCAGTAACAGTGAATGCTGCATAGTGGGACAAATCACAATCTCTAAAGTACAGTCCGTTTCAATATATTAATGCTTCTTGCGTAATTTTGTGGCATTGCTGGGCTAAATGATTGCAGTGCATTGTGTTTGAAAATGGTATTCCATAGGACTTTGAACTTAGGTGTGCAATAAACAGTATTTTCACCAATAGACATGTAATTAAATCAAAGTTTATGATTAATTCATTCATTAATAAGACGAAACATTCCGCTCTTCATGAAAGATGTTTCATCCATTTTATTCATGGTTTTTGTTCAGAGAGGCGGTGATCTGCAGATGAAATTCTTTGCTCAACTGTTGTGAAATATTTAAAAAAGGACACCGACATTTCAGCCAACTTACAGTAGGCTTTCATTAGGCGAATGGCAACGAGAACAGGAGAGCAGTGAAATTCACTGAACGCGCATGATTGCATGACGTAGTGATATCAGTTGCAACAAGGTTGAATAAGACAAGGTAAACAACGGAGAGTAGGGTATGAAGTAAAAGAGGTAAGAGTGATAAAAAGAGACTGCAAACGGAACTAGAAACGAAGTAAAAGTTTGCAATCTACTATTCAATCAAGTGTGGCCAAACGCTCTTTAGTATACTTTTGGAAAAAGACCTAAGCATTTTTCATTGCTAAGTTGGATGTCGAAATGACAAAAAACGATTCGGTAAATCGTCGTTTCCTGAAATAATCTCTAAGATGACGATCAGTTCGTGCGGTTTTCCAACTGCAATGCGTGTTTAGCACGCGCAGTTTTGTCAGGATGAAAATGTTTTATATACAGTAGTTTATGTGTTGTTGTTTGCGTATATTGAAAGTCTTCTTGTTTCACCAAAGTACTTCTGTTTGCAGTTCCAACACGGTACGTAGTATGCCACGCCTTGACGATCAAAGGGGTGGATAGTTTTTATTCCATTTCTCACCAATCGTTCGCATGACTTTTGGAAAAGACGTGTTGCTTTAAACGATGTGTTGCTTTAAAACGACTTTAAAGTTTTTCAGATAAGTCCAGACAGTATGAAATTCTTGGTGTTGGCCGAACTTTGTGAACAAACTGTCAATGCGGGCTGATAACCATTGTTCCTGAGGACCTGTTGAACACGTTTCGTGCTTTCTTGGTTGATGGTTTGATTGCAGCAGATGTCAAACGTTTTGCTCTACACAGTAATGTTTTAACAACCACTTGTTTGTGTTGTGAAGATGGTCTGAACTGCAGTTCAGATATCTGTGTGTGTGTGAGTTGGTTTTATGCAAACAGAGGTTAGTCTAAACGACCGGTGCAATCACCGGTTAGTTTCACGTCAAGAACATCCAAAACCCCATTGCTTCCTATTTCTTGTGTGAATTGAAGAGTAGGTTCAGTCGTGTTCAAAAATTAAAAAAGTTCTGCAAATACCGTCAATTGATCATAATGTCTTGCAACAGTAGAGCAAATGACTTTGTTATTGTTATCCTTTTGGCTGGTTCTACACCAAAGCTATCTGTTGCTTTGCTTTTTATTCTGCAAAATCAGTAATGCAATCAAAAAGCTTTGAGTCCAATTAAACCTCTCAAACATGCTCAAGTAGAGGCAAGATTACCTGACTCTTTGAGAACAATTCCATTGCCGTATCCACAAAAAAATATGCCACTCACTAGGATTACAAAGACAAATTGTTTGATCTTTGAAACTATCAACAATTCTGAGAAATACTTAAGTCTTTGCTCGTGATATACAAAGCTGATTTTTGCCATGATTGGCATGAGAGTCAAAGCACGATGATGAAGAGTAAATTGGTAAAGCTGGAGAAATCTTTGAAATGACGTTAGGACAACTACTTTCAACAGCCGATAATTTTCTTGAATTGAAAGTTATTTTCCACTGTTTCTATCTTGTGAATAAATGTCGAACGGTTAATAATATTTGTTGGTATCACCGTCGGCTATGCATGCCTTCACGATTTTAGTGATGATGCCTTCTACTTAAAGTCAACTTGCTGTGTTGAAATTTGAACCATTCAGAATTATCAACATAGTCCAGCGTTTCCCCACTGTAGCATTCATGCGCAGATACCACTTATTCTGCTTTGAACAATGCACTATAAAAACGAGCCTCAATTTTTTTTATTTATTAGAAAGTAACATGACGTCATGACGTTCAACACGGACGTGATTGGGAATCACAGCCTTGATCCTGATTTTCCGCTGTTTCAACATTTCAAATCTCTTATGTTCGAAGCATCTGTGGCTTTGAAGTGCCTCCAAAAGATTGAACGTGCAAGTCTCAGGTGGACTTACCAAGGAAAAGCTCATTATTAACATCCCCGAAATGAAGTTGCATCTAAACCACAGAGATTTCGCAAATCTTCCATTTAAATTAAATACGTATTGCAGTTATTCGTCGCAGAAAATTGCTGCTTTCTGCCGCAACCAATTTTAAATGGGCACTAAATGCCATGACGATAAAACACTTGAACTGTGGCAAAAATGTATAAAATTTGAGGCAATGTCGGATTGAAACATGTCCTGTTGCAGCTTCCAAACGACATAAAATAAATCGATATTCGAAACGATTTTGTTCACATAATAGAGTGTATAAACAATGTGTTTGTTCTGCTAAAGGTCTTTGCAATTTTTATTGCAATTCATTTCAAAAAGTAAAATTTAGATTAATGTAAGAGTAGAAATAAATGTGGGTACTCTTCACTTCTTTCAAAACTGCTGTTTGCTGCAGTGTGATATGCTATTTTTCTGTATTTGAAATAATTAAACGAATTAAAAAAATTTGAAAACTGACTGAATTCTGTCAAAATGGTCGACCACAACTTGCTTGATAAAAACCATAATTTTTTTCAGAGATAAAATTTTGTGATGAAAATTGACATCTCCTTATTTTTCTCTCAAAGTAAAATTTCAGGAACTGTTGCCAAACTTGCAAAGTTTTGATGAAAGTTGAGGCACGAAATCATGAAAAGGATAATTTTCAAATGATTCCAAACTTTCCTTTTTTTCTGAACAAAAATGTTAGCCTATTTTCTGTAATAGCTGAAGTGAGAATGAACAGGTATTGGTGAAAACCTTTATAATTGAGAAATTCAAGTAACTGCTCTCTAATGTGAGACAAGCAAAGAATCAATCGCAAATTTTTAATAGGAAATCGATTTCATGTTGCAATACACATCGTCAGTCCTTACATCTGCAAGCAATGCTTACGGGTGAAACTTTGAAAGGCTAAAATAAGAACAGAGAAAGCAAACAAACTCAAGACTGATGTGACTAAATCAAAACAAAAGCTGAAATGTAAGGCGCAAAAGGTTTTCCATATTAAGCTAATTTTAACTTACCTTCAACAACATTCGTGCTATTTTAATATTGTATTGTCAGTCCTATGATATTGCAGTTCTGTTTTCTAAACGCGTTGAGAGAATAGTTCGCCAGATTTTCCAAAGTGCTCACAGTAAATGTTGTTGCTCGCTCATGTGACAGACTTGATTTTACTCGGTAACCTCAATGTTATGAAATTTCCCCCTAAGCAGTAAAATGTTCTGACTTATTAACATTTACCTAGATTTGAATAATGTTTACTGTTTTGATGAAGATAGATTCGAACAAAGAAAAATCAACTCTGGGAAGATGCTCTGCTAAATCTGTAAAATCTTTCAAGCACACTGTATGTTCGTTCAATGGATATTTAGCAGTTTTAAGAAAAGGCGGTGGGGGTGCGCTTAATTGAACCATCTCACCTTCACGCTGAATGCGAAGGAATGAACATTGATCATGTATCGCTGCATTGTTCCACTGGCCTTGCGTTTGCATTTTTGGGAAAAATGCGACTAATTCATTTCATTTGCATTTTAGGTGTGTTGACATTTTTTGCTAAACTTAAGGTCCTTCTAGGCATCTCATGAGAGCTTGACAGCTCCTAAATCACATCATAAGCGGTGTGATCAAAGCAGACGATGTGGTTTGATAACTGACTATCAGCAAAATACGAGAGTTTCAGAATCATCGACACAAAACTGAAATGGACGTCTACGCGTCTATGAACAAATAATCTGAAAATGGTTTGTTACTGAAAACAATTAAATGCATTAACACTTAATAAAGCGATTCAACTCATGAATGAATTTTGAATTACAGTTGCAACAAATTCATAGATATTTGAAATTTTACAATTTGTTTGTATCTACTATTTCTATGTGGTAACCTGACAGCAAAGACCAAAAACAGACCACAAGGAGAGCTTTTTTTTACTACATGTAGGTAGGAAATTAGGCTTTAATTTACACGTTTTCACTATAAGTTGAAATTAAGGCAACTGAGGAAAAACTACCTATCAATCTCCTTGTTTCATAACTGCAGCTGAATCTTTTCTAGCTCTCAAAACTTTGAAATCTGGGAAGGCTGCTGGCTGCGATGAAATCCTACCGAAATGCTCAAACGTTTAGCTCAAAGAATTCAACAGGATTTCCTCATCTGATTCGTGTGTCCCATGTGTCCTGTTGCACTGGAAGGGCACTGAAAGAGTGGCAAACTGGTTTGATCATCTCGATGCACAAAAACTTGCGGCACACCCGCATTATCCATCGTAACGGTGATTTTGAAACCTTATTTCTGTGTGCTTTAAAAATGTTGTAATATTTTCAGTCCAGTTGTCCAAGCAATGCTTCCTATCCGTTTCGTACACATTCCTTTGTTCAGATCTTACATTGTGTACTAGGTTCCTTAATCCAACTTCCAGTCTTTTCGAACAAAACAAAGTTGAACGCAAACCCAAATGGAAAATTTACCTTTGTTTTTATCAGTGGGTGATGATCGAACTAATATTCAAAACATAGTCCGTTTTTGTCAATCACTCCTATCATACAGAAAATGAAAGTATTCCAAGGTTTTCAACAAGTGGATAAGTGCCAGTAAAAATTAAATGGCGGTTTGGAAAATATTTGGTTGCATGAACGTTTTTCCAAACACCGACCCTGCATTGAAAATCTGAATGGTTGTTGTGCAACTGAAGCCAAAAGAGCGGACCATTTGCGCCAACTACCGGATTAGACCTCGATGACTTCAAATTATTTCCCTAGATCCTAGTAACGAAACTAGCATTGAAACTAGTTTAAATTATGAAACTTCAAAAAGTGTTGCAAATGAGAGGTGTTTTTGAAATCAACACAATAATCAGCAAATTATTTCAAATCAAAATTAAATCAATCAACTCGAAACAAACTGTAAAATAACTTTTTACTACTGTACGTGTTTTACTCATATAGTTTTATTCACACGCAAAGAAAGCGAATCCAATTTACAAGTGTTACAGGTAATTCACTCACGGTTGGTAAAGTAAACGTGCCGTTTCTGAAAACACTTTAAAAAACTTAAAAATGTTGCTTTCAAAGAACTAACACATAAAACAACTCTGAAAGCTAACGCCTGTATTAAATCTTGGAGGATTAGGTCGGTTTTCAAAACGAATTTTACAGCGGATATGTGGATGGATAGAAAAGCTAAACAGTCGATTGCAATGTTAACCAACAAACGTCGATTGCAGACGTTACTTTGGTTATCCGCTTTCATTTCATGATTGTTTTTCTTACTTGGCATACTTGAGTTTGTTGATTTGTCATGGATTACTGTACTCATGCAATGTGACTCAAAAAGTAGTGAGTATGTCTATTGCAGAGAGGCGTTTTACGCAGTGTATCGGATGAAAATAAGTGTTACGCAGTGTATCGGAAGCAAATGAGCACACTTTGAATATTTTTGACGTAAAGTATGTCTGTTGACTTAAAATATCGTGCAAAACAAACTAAAAGAGTTGTTATTAGCAAATATGAAAACAAATTCATTTGAAACCTAAAAAATCAGAAATTTCTAGATGTAAAATTTGCATAAATTTTACTTTAATACAGTTTTGTGGAACCTAGAGAGCTTGAGAGATTTGTGCAGTTTAAATGTAGTATTTGATGAAAATATAAAGTTTTCTATCAATTTACTGCATTTTAATGGTTATACTTGAAGGTTTCCCTTATAGGGACAGTGCACAGTAAATAGCGTTGCCTGTTCCTAGTTTTGTAAAATTTGCTGCATGAGAACTACCATAAATAGCAGTGCGATTTACGCCCAAATACGAATATTTGAAAAAAAAAATTTTTTTTGCCAACATGCAATGCTTCCTAGTTTTTTAAATTACCAGATGCATAACTGTCACGAAGGATTTTATTCGGTTGAAATCTTACCAGACTGATTGTATTTGATTTTTTAAGAACCAAATTAGTTTAGAATAAAAAATCAACAGGCAATAAAAGGTAAAATATAAAAGCTAAGTGTTTTAAGCAAAATCACGCAAGATTTTGTTGAAAGGCCTGTTTTTACTGTCAGCTAAAATTTATTGAATGACATGAAAAAAATTAGACTGAAAGCGAAGTATGAAAACGGCACTTCCAAAATATATTTATTTCGATACGTCCAAAATGATTTCGCGTAAGCATCAATGTTGTTTGCTGCTAATTTTTACAGGGACTTTTCCAGGCTTGCCAGTTTCACTACGTTGGAAATAAGTGTTTGCATGATTATGACTCCGTCATTTTGATAGTGAAAAATAGCCAAATGAAAACCAAATGCAGTGACATTGTGGTCATTAAGCTGATGTCGGTCATTGCAACCACACAAAATGAATAACCAAAATTATTGATTTACGGTATAGGATTAGTCGAAAAACACAAAGAAAATCATTTTCATGTAAAGTAACAGGAAGTCCTTTTCTCATGAAGATGCTTGACAGCCATTCCGTGCTTTTGCTGTGTTGCTGGGTTGGTTACATCTATTAAAAGTCATTTGACAGAAACAACTCATCTTCGTTTTTGAAACAACGGGAAGCACTTAAATACCGACACAGTCAAAGTGTGAGCATAGCGCAAAACAGCAGATGCAATGTACCAGGTAATGACCACAAAGCACAGCGACTTTCTAATTCGATTTTAGGTTAATTCATTGATGTGATTTAATTGTGGGTAATACTAAAATGCTTTCATACTGCAACATTCGCGAGATTGAAATATCAATCATTCCAGTATAACACACATATTACTTATCATGATAATACCTGATAATCCAACGGCTTACTATTGATGAAAGGTCCATTCGGCTGAAAAGTACAAAAAATTGCGTCAAAATTTTACATCATAAAGTACCGAGGAAGACTATATAGCGGAAATTATATTCAAGTGAAAATCTCGTGTTGTTGCATGACATGCGAAAAACAAAACAACCACAATCATTCCTCATCTGTGCTGTTAACAGGCACACATGGTACACTTTGGCGTCCGGCTGCTTTTGGGGATTTTCGAAAAAAAAACGCCGAATCGCACGTGGCTTTGCGCGGGAATTTCTCCGCTCATGTCAGAGATGATCACGGAGCCAGAGTTCCGGAGTGGACTCCTGCCGGAGTTTGCATTTTAGGTTCGAGTCGGAACAGGAGCCGGAGTCAACATTGAGGTCTGTGCAGGAGCCAATCAAAATTTTTAAGGGACCTAATTTCTGAAATGATGCTTGTTGTTGTCAAATAGAATGGAATTAATTGAGACGTGTTTTCTGACCAGTGTCGTCATATATCACAAACGTGTAACACTGGGTGGGAGTACCGAGCATTTCACCACTAAAGATGGTTTCAAAGTTATGGCCTATGCAAAATACCATGTGCAGTAAGTGACAATGCAGTTCGGGAATTAGGAATCCATGCCGTAGCTTAACTATGAGAATGTTGGGCTAATGATGTGGGCAATAGTGCAAGACACATGACAAAAGACAATGGTTAACAAAACAGATTATATGGAAGTAAGTGTGCCGAAATGACCTATACACTGTAGTGTAGGCGTAGAGTGGCTAGTGACACTCACTGTCCTGCCACTGACAGGAGTTGATGATGATGTTAGAACAAAGTAATATGCAGTAGTACAATAATGTTCAGGCTTATTCGTACTGTGCAGATTTCTGGTCTAGCCACCGCTTGCATATGTCAACCTCTGCTCACATTTTGGGGACATACTGAACAAAGTTGGATATTTGCCCTGATAGTTGCAGCTTTAAAGATAACCTATATTGTTTTGCATAGCTATTGCCCTCGATAAATTTGAAAGGGATTGTAACCAAGTTATGCGTAATGTAAATGTTCATCTTGTTAATTTTTTTTGCACGATTTGTTTGCACATTCATGTTAATGGCTCAGTTTAGCACAGTCATAGTTCAGAGTTTTATAGGAGCACATGGTTAAAGTACGATCCAATATTTGTGAACAGGTGATCAGCTCCAGACCTCGGAGTTTTAAAATGAGTCTTTTGTAAAAATTGAAAATGAACACTCACTTCAAATACTTGTCATCTATCTGGCGACTTAACCAAAACTAGTATTTTAATGGCTGCCACTTCATAATTTAATGTAGCAGAACCTATACTTTAAAGGTGTATTTGATAAGCAGCATCTATTTTGCCTCATGAGACAAAAACAGTTCTGAAGTTATTTTGTCAGTAGCTGCACACAATTGTTTGATGTCATAACGTGACAAGTTTGGAATGTATGACAAACATAGCTGACTGTAATGTCTAATTTAAATGTTGGCAAGCTTTTAGTGGCTGTTTGTTTACGTCGTGTAAAGAATAAGCTAAGCCATAACTTTGAACCTCAAAAAGTTGTGTCTCTCTGTATTGTGCTAGTCACATGACCATTTCAACCATTTGTGGTCTATTGAAGGCAAAATAGCCACGACATCTATTTTGCCTCATGAGGCAAAATAGACAGTATCTTTTTAATATGAGTAAGTTGGAAGTTTTCGGAGTGTTAACAGGAGTAGGAGTTGATGTTTCAAAATTTTCGGAGTCGGAGCAGGAGCAGGAGTCTTAAAGCGTGGAGCAGGAGTGGAGTCAGTGTCTGAAAATGGTGACTCCGCTCATCTCTGGCTCCTGTAAGGGTTACGGACCTGATCGAATCGGCAAAAGACGCGGCAAGTCTTCTACTCTGCACTCGAAAAAAATTTATTGGTTGGGGGGTGCGAAATTTTTGTGAGTGTCGTCATAAGCGGAGGACTTTTAGGCCATCTTGGCCCACTTTACCTGCCCTGGGCGCCAACCGTTAGATGGTAGTATTTCGCTGAAGTTTTTATTGGAAACTAGGCTACAATCCGAGTCTTTTGATACTTTGGATGACC